>Ga0114934_10002017_pt1 | contig 13147 bp, 10 predicted proteins | sample 4SBtaG_2_FD_99695 | JGI IMG/M metagenome (GOLD analysis project Ga0114934, IMG submission 99695) | Deep subsurface microbial communities from Kolumbo volcano to uncover new lineages of life (NeLLi) - 4SBTROV10_white metaG | ecosystem: Environmental > Aquatic > Marine > Volcanic ... | reverse complement strand
AAATTATCTTCTCTCAACATCTTATTCTAAATATGAAGTTTATTTTCCAAGGTTACCTTATCAGAAAAAAAATGGGCATTATGCTTTGACTATAAAAATTAAAGATAATACTGGTATTGTATTATCTAAAACTTTTCATAATTATGTTTATTATAGATCACCTAAAATTAATTTGATTTTAATAGTAGATACCTCTGTGAGTATGAAATTAAATGATTATGATAATTACAGACAACAGGCTATTAGAAACATTCTTCATTATGCCGAGCACAATAATGTGATATCTAAAATTTCGATTATAAAATTTAGTTCAACTGCAAAAGCCTTATGCCCCTTAACTTCTATTCATAATAGAAGTGTTATTGAAAAAGCCATTCAAGAGATTGATGCGATGGGTGAGACCAATATAGGCGATGGTTTAGATAAAGCTTTTGAACAAATACAAGCTACAAAGAATGAAAAAAACATTGTGATTCTTTTGACAGATGGTGAAAACAATGCGCCTTATTTTAATAATCATTTAAAATTCAAAAAAGCAGGCGTGCCTGTTTATACAATTGGTTTAACTAAATATGTCAATAATAAATTTTTGAATACTATTGCTGAGACAACAGGCGGTGAGTATTATAAAATCCCTAAGAGTTTTAATATTCAAAATGTGTATGCTGATATTATTCATAAAGAAATTAATCAGAAAATTTTTATTAATAAGACATTTCGTTTAGCTCCCCATACTCAAACAAATGTTTCTTTTAAAGCTGACAGAAAAATGGCAAAGTTAAATATTTTTTCTTATTGGGATTATTCCACTGTTTATATCACAACAAAAGAGAAACTTAAACAAAATAATCTTTCAAAATTTTCTAATTTTCAATTTTTTAATCTTAGATATTTAAAAAATAAAACTTATACTTTTGTTATTAAAAACGTATCAGAATATACAAATTCCATTGCTTTTTCAGGATTCATTAATTCTACTCTGAATATTACAACACATTTGCCAAAAAAATCGTTTTATTTTAAAGAACCATTAGAATTATCAGTTTTAGCCTATCAAGATGATGTCCCCCTAAAAAATTTGGGGGTCAGAGCTCAAATTTTGAGAACTCAAAAATCTTCTTCAGAAGGTCATAAAACACTCAAATTAGAGGATTCTGGGACTTATAACGACGGGAAGCACAATGATGGATTATATAAAGCCTATTTTGTCCCTAAGAAGCCAGGAGAATATACAATAAAATATAAAATTATAGGGAAAACACTTGATAATCAGTCTTTTACGCGATATTTGGAGTCTCATTTTTGGGTGTCAGAGGCTAAAAATCCCTATTTACAGGTTTTGCCCATGCAAATTGATATGACTCCTGTTGGTGCAAATATCAAATATTATAGAAATTTTCAAGTGATTTCAGATTATACGAATACACAAAGTGTATCTGTGCATTCTATTGGTAAGAAACTGCAAATAGGAATTAAACCAAAACAGTTTTTATTAGAAAGTTATAAAAAAAAGCTATTTAATGTTTCTGTTTTGTTTCCTAAAAAGAAAAAAAGTAAAATTTACACTGGCCAAATTTTAATACAAATAAATAATGATTTTTTTCTTGAGCCCCTTACAATTGATTTTTACAAATATCATATACCAGAAAATGATGAATTTGTTAAATAGAAGAGATTTTAGATTTTGAACCTCTGACACCTTAAGAAATAATTTTTCTAATGTTAATCTAATTTTTTGTACTGTAAGAAGATCGCGTGAGTTTTATAGTTATTGATACAAATAGCATATTACATATATTCATCATTATCTATGTGATGAAAATTAAACGCCTAAATGTTTTAATAATTCATAAATCATAAAAAGTTCTCATTGCACGATTATAATGCCTTTTTCAATGACATAGATGGCAGCACCCTTAAGGGGGCTTTACAGGATGCTATCTATAGTTTTTATTATGACTTTTTGTTGTTTTGTATCTAAATTCTGATTACGAGAATGGGTTTGAGCCATATTGTTTACAGAGTTAAGTGGAAATATTTTATAGAAGATAACTGCTTTCAGATATCTTAGATATTTTTGAAACAATAAAAATATTTTTTTTGACATATTCTTCTTTTTTTTATACTTTAATAGAGGTTATGTTGTCTATTTTTCTTCTCTAAAAGCGAGGATTTTTATATGAAAAAAATTTTTATTTTGAGTTTTATTTTTATTTTCATAGCTTTCTCGTCTCAAGCTGCTATAGTCTCTTTACTTGGTCGAAACCTTATGTGGTCTCCTACTGAAAATGTTCTGCTTTATTCTGCTGTTGGCAAAACTTCTGGTTCTTTAGTGTGGCGCTTGTACAATCCTCAAAAAAAATCTGATATAATGACTTTATTTTATGGTCAAAATATTCTTCCTGTTTGGTCCTATGATGGGGAGTATGTGACTTATCAAAAGAAAAATCAAATTATTATTTTAGATAGTGCTAAAAATAAAACAACCATAGATTCTTCTGTTTCATCAATCGAAACTTTATCTTGGGCACCTGATAGTCTAAAAATTGTGTATGCTGGAGATAATAAAATTTTTCTCTATGATTTGGCTTCTCGCAATACAGCATTTATGAGTTATGGACGCAATCCGTATTTTTTAGGAAACAATTTAGGACTCATTTATACTGATGATGATTTTGAATTATATTTTATTAATTCAAAAGGTGAAAAAGATATCCTCTTGGATAATGTAGACGAATATGTTGGCTCTAAAAATTCTTCTTTTTTTGTAGCTTGTAATGAAACAGAACATAAATTTATAATTTATAATTTATTGCAAAATGCAACGAATTCTTTCTCTTACAAAGGGAATTTCTCAGGATTTGATATTGACTTTAATAATAAATATTTATTGTATGCAGTAGATAGTGGTATTTACGCTTATAATATTCTCTCGAAAGAACAAAATCAAATCTTTAAAGAAGGAATTTATCCGAAATTTTCTTTTAACAATACATATATTTCCTATGAACTACAAAAAATAGCAAAAATCATTGATATGAAAGATGTAAAATATCTTTTTCCTGTTCGAGAAATTTATACAATTTCCATAGGCAAAAATAAAGGGATTAAAATGGGAGACAGTCTCACTGTATATGAAGAAAAATTAAACCCTTTTTCTAATGCCGTTATTGGTTATGATAATACTCAGAAAAAAGCCACAGTGAAAATAATTTCTGTATATGATGATTTTTGTTTAGCTGAAAAGGAAAATAAAGGCGAAAAAACAAAATTAGAAGTCAATGATGCTGTTGTAAAATCTGATAAAATAACTTTTGGATACATTACAAAAATAGAAAAATAATCATGAAAATACCAACACAATCTCAAATGCAAAACATTGACTCTGACACAATCTCACAAGGCATGCCTGCTGAACAATTAATGTTTAGAGCTGGAAATGTTGTTTGTGAAACTATTATAAAAAATATAAAAATACACAAAAAATCTAAAATTGCTATTATCATAGGACCAGGGAATAATGGTGGCGATGGAATTGTAACAGCAAGATTATTGAAGAAAAAAGGTTATAAAAAAATAAAACTTTTCTTTACAAAAAATCCTAAAGATTTGACAGGTTCACCTTTTTATTATTATAAAAAATATAAAAATAGACAAAGTCGTCTTATTTCAGAAACATCGCTCTTAAAAAAATATTTATCAGAATTAAAAGAAAGCGATGTTATTATAGATGCTCTTTTTGGAACAGGAGTCTCGCGAGCTATTGAAGGAATTTATGGCGAACTTATTGATTCTTTAAGTGATTTTAAAGGAAAGATAATTTCTATAGATTTGCCATCTGGACTTTATACGGATTTATCTATTTTGCCAAAAAGAGTTATACATGCTGACTACACAATAACTATAGGATTACCAAAAATATCTTTACTCCTTTATCCTTCAAAAAATCATGTAGGTAAACTTTTTATAAAAAATATAGGATTTTCTGAAGACCTTCTTAAAGATGAAAAAATTTTATGGAATTTATATACGAAAGAGGATGCAGTATTAGATAGACCAAAAAGATTTGAAGATAGTTTTAAAAATTTTTATGGCCATTTACTGATATGGGCAGGAAGTATAGGGAAAACAGGAGCAGCTGTGTTAAGTTCTTCTGGGGCATTAAGAACTGGTGCAGGATTAGTTTCTCTTTTTTGCGAAGATAGTTTAAATACCATTTTTGAAACAAAACTAACAGAAGTAATGACTCTTCCTATAAGTTATACTGATAAAATTACAAGTTTAAAGATAATGGAAGATTTCAGCAAAGATAAACCTGTATTTTTAATAGGTCCAGGGCTAGGTATAACTCAGCCTGTAGCTGTTTTATTACAAAAAATTTTATCTTTTTATAAAGGTATTCTCATTTTAGATGCTGATGGAATAAATTTACTTTCTAATAATTTGAATATTCTAAAAGATTTTAAGGGCCACTTAATTTTAACTCCCCATCTTGGAGAAATGAGTCGACTAATTGACAAGCCTATAAAAAAAATAACACCTGAAATATTTCCAGAAATTCAAGCCTTTTCTAAACAGTATAAGGCTTATATTGTTTTAAAAGCTTCAAATACTATTTTATTTACACCTGAAAACGAACAAATTTATATAAATAGTACAGGTAATTCAGCTCTTGCAAAAGCAGGAAGTGGCGATGTATTAGCTGGGCTCATAGCTTCTGTTGTCTTGCAAAACAAAGAACAAAGTTTGCGTTTGAATCAGCCTTTTTCTCTAAGTGGTTCTATTTTATTTGGAATTTGGCTTCATGGAAAAGCTGGGGAAATTCAGAGTGAAAAAATGAATAAGCGTTCTGTCTGTGCTACAGATATTATTTTTTCTATTTCAGATGTCTATAATTTTTTGGAAAAAGAGTAAAAAAATGTATAAACGCAAAATACAAAAAAGAGTTTCTTTTTTCAGTCGTACAAGACGAGCTCTTTTAATTTCACTTGTTGATTTGCTCATTATTGTAGGTTTATTTTATTATGTGTCTTCAAAAAAAATTTCAGCTTCTCAAATCACAAAAGACAATATAAAAATATCTCTTAAAATTTTAAATTTAAAGAAAAATAAAGAAAAGCTTTCTATTTTTCAAATAGAAAACATTTCTCAAAAAACGCAGATTTTAAATTCAAATATTTGCACTTTTGTTATATTTAGTAATCATTCACCAATTTCAACAAATAAAAAATTTTTACAATTTAACAATCAGAAGATAGGGGAAATATTCCCTTTAGAACCGAATACCTCAGTTTATGCTGAAATGCTGTATAAATCTAAAGCCAATACAAAAATCCAGGGTTTTTATAATTATAATAGCTCTATTCTCTCGTTAAAACCGTAATTTTGTATTGGAAAGTCGCATCAAATACCTATTAAGACTATTTTTTACCTCTGACACCAAAAATCCAATTTAATATGCGAAATTTGGCCTCTGACCCCAATAATCCAATTTAGATATACGAAATTTGACCTCTGGAACCCAAAATTCAATTTGAATATGGGAAACTTGGCCTCTGACCCCAATAATCCAATTTAGATATACGAAATTTGGTCTCTGACACTCATTTTCCAATTTAAAAGATATTTTATATTATTGATTATAAGTTATTTGTTTTATTTTGAGAGGTTGATGTGATAAATTTAGCCTCTGACACCGAAAATCCAATTTAGATATGAGAAATTTGGCCTCTGACACCAAAAATCCAATTAGATATACGAAATTTGGCCTCTGACACCAAAATTTTCCTTTTCGACCATTGCAACAGTGGGATGTCCAGGTCTAATGCGTAGGTTCGCCATGACCATAGGAATTTTAGCCTCTGACACCAAAATTTTATGTTATTTGATAAATAATAAGACACACCTCCAATTAATTTTATAGTAAATTATATTTTTTTGGTGTTTTAGAATTTTAGGGTTAGTATTTAGATACGGTGAATATAAAATAGAATCGAGGTAATATGAAAATTTTGTATTTTTTAATTCCTTTAATTTTTTTATTTATTCTTATAGGATGTGCTAGTTTTAATAAAAAAGATACGCCTCCAGGTGGGGAATATGATGAAAATACAATGAAAAGTCTGGTGAAACCTCCAAAAAAGACATCTTTATTTATGAAAATAATGATAAAAATAGCAGATAGAAAAGCTCACAAAAAGATGATGACAGGACGAGTGATTTCATGGTTACCTAAAATGGCGTTTAGTTCAGGTTTGTTAGAACTCTATGTAGAAGATAGTGCAGCCTCATGCCTTGATAGCCGATTGATTAATCTTCTTAGAATGGAAGTCTCTTATACAGTGCCAAGTCCATTTGCTATAGATATTAATTCTCAAGATTATCAAAAATTTTATATTACTCAGGAAGAATTAGAAGGTCTTCAAAGTAAAAAAAGTATAGAAAGTGTATCCACTTTTTCAGAACAGGAAAAAGTAGCATTACGCTATGCCCATCAACTTTCTATAGCACCCATACAACTCAGACAAAAGAATTTAGATGATTTACGAGCCCTTTTTACTGAAAAACAAATTGTTGCCATTGCGTCTCTCACTGCTAAAGTGAATTATTGGACAAGATTAATAGAAGGCTTAAGAATAAAATCTGCCAAATTTACTGATGATCCTAATTTGCGAATAAAAGACTATAAGACTTTGATAAAATAAATGGTTGGAATATCAACAGGGAATTTATCAAGATTAATTATCAATATAATAACACGAGCAAAAGGTCGCTTCCATCTTAAAAAAAAGAGTAAAAGTAACTATTCATGAGATTAAATTTTTTATTAAGTCAAAATTTAAAATATTAGATTTATTGAATAATTGTCAACAATACAAAACAGTCTAATATCTTAACCTGACATAATTTTCAAATCAAATAATCAAGAAAATAAATTGTTAGGAAAAATTAAAAATCAATTCAGTCTCTATCATTTAGTTGTGAATTTAGAAGAAAATTACTCTCTATTGACCTGTTCATATTTTTGCATCAATCTTTTAATATTGTCAATTTTGTTTTTTAAAGATTTCTTTTCAATTTCATTCGCATACCCTAACATGAGATATAATTTTTGTATTGTATTTTTTAAAAGAATGTGTAAATAAATATATTCCAAATAAATGGCGTATTCAGATAAATAGGCTCTATATGTTTTAATTTCGAGTAATCCCATTTCTAATAAATCATAATTTCTATAATTATTTAAAAGTGGTTTTAATTTTTCTACAAGTGTATTTTTTGTATTCAGATTTTGTACAAAGATTTCATATCCAGTTTTACCTTTTTCCCCTTTAAGAGCGCGAGAATTCCATACGCCACCTAACATAACTTTACTATTTTTTAAGCTTTCTAAAAAAACAACTAGAATCATAAATTCCAAAAATTTTTCATAAACAGTTTTTTTGTGAACCTCAGAAAATTTTTGGATTATTTCAAAGGCATCTTCAATTTTAATTTCAGATAACCCAAGCCCTTGCTTGCGATAATAAAAAACATTTTTTGCTATCACAAATTTATTGCAAATAGACAGGGAGAAAATTTTTTTGATTAAATCATGTATATTTAAAGTTTCTAAAAAGAGAGTGTCTCCTATTGAAAATTGAGTTAAAAGATTTTGTGTTAAAATTTCACTGCCTTGTATTTTTTTGTTTTCATCTGAATATAAACCATTTGGCATTAAAAAGAAATAATTATGATGTTTTGATAGTTCAAAAAATAATTTAAGTTTTTTTACTACACTCACCCTGAATAACCTTCCTTAAATCAACTGTTTGTTTTTTTTTATTCCAATATTTCCCATACCACTTTTTTGCTTTTTCATAATCTTCTAAAGTATCAACTGTTACTCTAAGATCAGGACAAAAATAGGCTTTCTCTACATTTCTTAATTCTATACGAAATTTATTTTTATTATTATAAATATAAGGTGTTACGTGTTCTAAGTCAAATTTTTTTTTTGTTTCAATATAGGCTTTTTCAAGAGCTGTAAATTGAAAAATTTCAAAACCAGCACCATAAGGCAACCCTGTATATCCAAAATAATCCCATTGATTTTTTAAAAATAATTTAATTCCTTTTTCTAAATTAAAAAAATCAACAAAAGGATTATCTGCTGTTGTTCTTATCATTATATCTGTGCCCATAGTTTTTCCAGCTTTTATAAATCGTTCTAAAACATTATTTTCACTTCCTGCCAAAACAAGGCAACCTTCATTTTTTAAAAGTTTTTGTATTGTTTCCAAATCTTGTGGTATAGTGGCAACACAGAGATGATTGATATTAGAAACTTGGTTTAATCTATGGACAATTTGCTCTAACATAGATTTTCCAGATAGAGGTTTGTAAATCTTTTTAGGCAGCCGAGTTGAGGTGCTGCGAGCTTGAAGCACAATATCAATTTTCATAAACTTTCTTTTTCCACTATTGAAATAATTTTTTCAAATGAATAAATAGGTTTTAAATTAATTTTTTTTCTATTTATCCCTCTAATCAATCCAACCAACATGGCTAACCCTCCCCAAAGATTAAAGCGTTTTAAGTCGTTTCCTAAAAGACGCCAAATTAAATTAGGTTTATGAGAAAGAAAAAAAATCGTTTTATTGCTATTCCAAACTAATTTATCTATTAAAGATGGTTTTTCTAAAAAATCAATAACTGGTATATAAAAAGATTGAGAACCCTCTAATTCTAAAAATTGCACTTGAAGTTCTGGCTCATATACAGTGCCATAACCTTGTTGCCAAGCCCTTAAATGGACATCAGCATCACTCCAATATGAATAATTTAGCATATTATAGGCTCTATCAAATCCATTTACCTTTAAAAGAATTTCACGCTTATAAACAGCCATTCCATTTGGGGCAGAGAAAGAAGAAGCCTTAGATAATTGTTTTATAAAATAAAAATCATCATATATATAAGTTTTCCTAAAACTTTGACCATTTTGCATTTCTATTTTTGGGGTTAGGGAAAACAAATTTGTTTTATCTTTATACCTATTTATAATTTGAAAAAAATTTTCTTTAATTTTGATATTGCTATTTAAAAGAACTAGAAAATCGCCTTTTGTTCTTTGAAGGGCATAATTATAAAGGTCAATTTTAGCAGTTTTATCAGGTAATCCAATAACTTTTATTTCAGGAAAACGAGTCAAGACATCATCGATGGTTAAACTAAACTTACTATTACTATAAAATAAAAAAATTTCGAAATTTTGTATTTTCCCTATTTTGAGAGCAACCTCAATCGATTTTAATACTGTTAATAAAGTAGGTGATCCTCTGTCAAAAACAACAATAGAATAAGTATATTGTATTTTGTTCATATCCTAAAAATTATATGTGTACCATTCATCACATTTAGAACAGAGAGGCAAAGATTTAAACTGATCGGAATAATTGTCTAAATAGAAAGGGCGCATTTTGTTCTGAATCTCTATAAACTTATCTTTTATCAAATTTCCTAAAATCATTTTCCCATCGAAATCTTGTTTACACACAGGCACAGTTCCATCTGCAAGAACAGTTAGATCTCTCTGAAGATGCCAGCAAGGCAATCTGTCTAAAGGTGTTAGATCTGATATAGTTCTATTTTCTAAAACACCAGCATAACTATTATATTTTTGAATAATAATCTGGCTTCCTTTTTCTTTCCAATATCTATAAAATGGTTCCATTTCAGCAATGTTTTCTTTCATCTTTGTAAATTGTAAAAAAGTTCGTTGACCATTAACTTCATTTAAGGACAGAAAAGATTCAATATTCTTTTTTACGGGTTCCAACTCACCTTCATATAATTTTGAATAGACTTCTTGTGATACAGCATCTACTTTAAAAATAATTTGTAATTTATATGGAGGATATTGAGATAAAACCTGCTTAATCTCTTCAGTTAAATTTTGTCCTGTTGTTTCAACAATAAGAGAAAAAACTTGACTCTGATTAATCGTGTATTCAAGGATTTCTATAAATTGTGGATGTAATAATGGGTCGCCTAGACCAGTTAAAGAGATAATTATATCATTATAGTCTTTAGTAATTTTTTCAATAATTTTTTTATAATTTTCTAAAGATAAAAAAGTTTCTGGTCGTTTTGATTCAGGAATAAAAAAGCATTTTAAATTTTTATTTGTGATTTCAATTTCCACATATTTAGGATGAATGAATAATATTTCAGGATGTTTATCAAGAGACTGCACAATATTCTGAAAATCAATAGACGCATCATTATGCTTGAGAAAATTGAGAAGAAGTTGTCTATTTCTTTTTGTGTTTGTATGAAATTCAATACGCTTTAAGCTTAAATCATCATCTGGAAGAAAAACTTCTACATAATATTGATTGATATCAGCTTTCACATTATCAAAAATTTTACGAGATAATAATTCTGGAGATTTAGGCTCACTTTTAACTATTGCATCTAAAAAGTCTGAAGAGCACATTTCAATACTTAGCCCCTCAGGTAAATTGTCGGCAAAAGTATATTCGGCTTCATTGTCAAGATGCATCTTTATAATTTCTTTATTTATGGCAACATCAAGAAAAGGAGAATCAAGATAAGTAAATCCAACATTGTCAGCTGTTAAAGCCTCTTTAATTTTTTTTAATTTATTGAGTAATTCAGGCAGAGAATGAGATTTTTCAGTTTCTTTTAATTCAAAATTTTTATTTTGAAATTTTGTTTTTAATTCTGAAGGAAAATTTTTTGTGTGAAGTAGAATATAAGAAAAGTTTTCAAAATTTAATTTATCTATAAGGAAGTCTATGGTATTTTTTTGTTCTTTTAATTCATCTGATACAAAAGAACTAATTTCATCAGACCAATAAAGAGAGGCATCAACTATAAAAATATTTTTCATAAGAGTCCCTTATTGTATTTTTTTATTGAATTTCTCTTGAAAATTTTTTGTTGAAAAAACTTTATTATCAGATTTTCGTTTCCATTGATTGCCCGTCAAAAGATAAAGTTCTTTATCATTCAAATAGACTTTAATGCCATATTCCTTTCTTCTTTCTGTTATCCAATTTTGAAAAGCCTCTTGTGATTTTTTTTGAAGAAGCATATTGCGAATCATAGGTTTTGCATCTTCATACTTCATTGACTTAGCTCTTTTTTTATCAATAACTTTTACAATAAAAAATCCCCAACGAGTTTGGAAAGGTTGACTGACTTCATTTTTTCTTAAAGAAAAAATAACCTTATCAAATTCAGGAGCAGTTTTTCCTTTGTCAATCCAACCTGCATCGCCACCATTATTTTTTGTGTTGTCATCATCAGAATAAGTTTTAGCCAATTTAGCAAAATTAGCACCTGCTTTCGCTTTTGTATAAGCTTTTTCAATTCTTTTTTTTATGGCTAAACGCTCTGTTAAATCGGCATTAGGATTATCTTTAACTAAAATTTGAAGAATATGAACTTTCGGATTGCTCTTCATGTTTTTTTTGTTTTTACTATAAAAAGTTTTCATTTCTTCTTCTGTAGGGGGGGTTACTTTATTTCGAATTTCTATTTCTTGAAGTTTTTGGTTTCTAATACGCTCTCTATAAGTTTTTTTCAATTCTTTCAAAGTCATCCCTTGTTGTTTTAAGACTTGTTTAAATAATTCTTCATTTAATTGATTCATTTTTTTAAATTGTTCAATTTGTGCTTCAACATCAGCATCACTAACATTTATGTCATTTTTTTCAGCCTCTAAATTTAATATTTTATTATTTATTAATTGATTTAGGATAGCTTCTTTAGATGAAAGATTAATTCCCATAGATTTATATGATTGTGCATTCTTTTTTATATCGCGATAAGTCGATTTGAATTCTTGATATGTTACACATTCTGTATCAATAGTGGCTAAAGTCCAGTCCACAATCTCAGCATTGATAAAAAATGGAAAAAATATAATAAATAAAAATACAATTTTTTTCAAAATAAACCTCTACTTGTGTCAAAAAATTAGTTTTATTCAGAATGCCTGTAAAAACTACTTAGAATATATAAAGAAAATCCTGTTTATTCAAATTATAAAAATTTTCTTACCTTTTGTTTTTAAGTTTAGCAAATTTTTTTATATTATTACAACAGTGAGATGGCCATGCCTACTGCGTAGGCTCGCCATGACAACAGGAATTGCAAGCATTGAAAGATGTCTCACAGCATAGAATACAAATTTTTTCCTTAATTCTTAGGTTCGACACGACAATTTTAAGCTCTGACTTTTTTTTATTTATAAACCGGAATTTTAAGCCTTTGACACCAACTAGTTTTTTTCAAATATTCAAATTTTATTTTTAGTTATAAAATTAAATTAAATAAATTTTTATGTAGTTTCTCGTAATAAACCCTGAATCACAAAATCCGTGGCTTCTTTTCTAGTTAAGCCTCTTGCCATTAAAGTTTCAATTTGGACTCTGTCTAAACTACCAATAGCGGCTTCATGAGTTATTTTAGCAGACTTATCTTTTACATTGACTATTGGGATAGCAACCGCTTGTGCCTCATCATCTAAAACTTCAGTGCAGTCAATATGGCCTCTTACATCTGGTGCATTGCCGTAGGTCTCTCCCACAAATTTACTATAACTTTGATCAGTGAGTGCAGCACGGCTCATGACAAGACTACGGGCAGCTTTCCCATTTAAATGTACCACTTCTTTTATATTAAGTTTATCATCAGCTTTTGCATAAATTTTTGTTGTCAATTCACAAATAGCTTTTGCCTCAAGAAAAACCTCGTAATCAATATCAAGTATACCCACTCTGCCTTTAATTAAATTAAAATTACTTTTATAAACTCCACCAGAGCCAATATTAACTTTAGCTTTTGGTTTTACTGTCACATTTCCAGCATTTCCATGATAATGAGTTTCTGTATAAAACAATTTTGCATTTTTAGCAATTGTAATTTCTGAATTCATAAAATGTCCAATTTTGCCTTTGTCAGGAAAAGAACAATGAGCTAGAATACGAGCATAACTATTTTCTTCAAGGATATATTCGCTTATTATATTTTGCTGACCTTCTTTTGTCATGCCAAAACATAAATGTATAGGTTGTAAATTTTTAGAATTTTTTTTCACAGTGACACGAACTTTTATAGTGTTTTTAGTTCGTTT
>Ga0114934_10002015_pt1 | contig 13161 bp, 11 predicted proteins | sample 4SBtaG_2_FD_99695 | JGI IMG/M metagenome (GOLD analysis project Ga0114934, IMG submission 99695) | Deep subsurface microbial communities from Kolumbo volcano to uncover new lineages of life (NeLLi) - 4SBTROV10_white metaG | ecosystem: Environmental > Aquatic > Marine > Volcanic ... | reverse complement strand
TATAACAATCAGGTTACAAAATGGTTACAACCAAAAATAGTGTATAATGGCAGAAAAGGTTATTTTTTGAATATACGGTTAAACTCAATCAATAAGCAAGTTTTAGAAAATGAAAAAATACAAATTACTATAAGAATTTATTTGACTATATTTGTATCGTTTGTTTTTAGTTATATTTATTTGAGTGACAAATAGACTCTTAACTATTCATATGAAGAGCTCATGGCCTTACCTCTTCTTGTTTTAATCTTCAATCTTTTCTATAAGCTTTTTATAGACAGATGTCTTGTTTGTTTTCAAAAGATCAGGATGATTGTCATCCCAGTCTTAGATGTGTTAGCCTCAGTTTATGTTATGTACCTTGCAGGCGATGTTGGCATATATTTTGCTGGCCTACTTCTTTGGTATATTATTGGTTACAGTTCGCGTTTTGGCAATAAAATTGGTTATATGGTCTATGGAGTTACTATATTCTCCTGGTTGGCTCTTATCTATTTTTCTTCATATTTAAGACAGAATAGTACTCTTGCTTTTGGCTGGCTTGCGGCATACATTATTATTCCACTTTATTATTTTAAATTAGTTGCAAAACTTCACCATACAATTAAACAACTGCATAAAGAAGTAGATAGTTCATCATATAAAGCGGGGCATGATCCTTTAACAAATTTACCAAACCGTTTTTTATTTCAAGAAGCTTTAGAAAAATATGTAACAAATTTTACTAAAAATGGACAAAAATTCGCCCTCTTTTTTATAGATTTAGATGGGTTTAAGCAGATTAATGATGTTTATGGGCATGATAGAGGTGATCAAATCCTTACAGAAGTATCTCAGAAAGTACAAGCTATCAATAGCGATACTGCTAGGCTCGGGGGAGATGAGTTTGTATCCATCATAAAATATGATAAACAAGACACACTTATAGAGAAAAAGTATAAAGGAGATAAAGAGATATTACTATCAGCTAGTATTGGAATATCTTGTTATCCATGCGACACCACCTCTTTGTACGAATTAAAAAAATATGCAGACAAAGCCATGTATTCAGCAAAAATAAAAGGAAAAAACACTTACGCTTTTCATAAAATTTTAAAATAAATAGCTAATACTATATGTTAGAATAAGAAGTAGCTACATGTAGAGATAGATTATGCTGCTAATAGAATAGTTGCGCATGTTCGTCATCATCGATGTGGCGGAAGCATAAAAGAAGCATGGCAAAGATAAGGTAAGCTACAATGTGGGGACCAACTTGGGACAGTCCTTTTTGCTATCCTTTTTATCATCAGACCCATAGCATCAAATGACACAAACTTTGCTCAGTAAGAAGAACATGAAAAAGATGAAAATGATTTAGCATAATAATGGGCACCTCTAATAACCCTAGACACTCATAACATCATTAGCTTTTCTTTATGCATCGTTACTCACTTTTGAATTAGCTTTGGCTAGTCCTTCAAGTGAGTGCCTCGCCTAAGAAAAAGCTAGTGATGTTATGAGTGTCTAGGGTTATTAGAGGTGCCCATTATTTATTGCCTTTATAAATGAAACAAAACACGAGTATCATTGTTATTCAAACTCATATTTGGTACTACTATTATGACTATACCTATAGCTTTTGGTAAAAGCATATCTTGCTCGTAAAAATGAGAAAAAAATCCCTAACACATCCCAAAGTTGAAAAAATTTCTATGATTGTTTAGCTATTTACAGCTATGGTGTTCTAGCCACAAATCTTTATGTCCTAAGTCAATTGCCCATTGTGGTGGTGTACAGTCTTTATCTTCGACTATTTTTTCAGATACGATTTTGCTTTTATGTTCTACTTTTGGCATGTATTTGTAATCTTTGAGCCCATAATAAGTTGCATCAAAGATAGCCACAAAAGCCAATAAAACTAAGAATCTACCTTTTATCGATCTTTTTTGTGATACCTCACAAACTCCTCCAGGACATTTGTAAAGTTTTTTATTTAGTTTTTTATACACAATACAACCCAAACATATACTAAATGCGGATTCTAAAAAAAGTAAAATTAGACATAATACACAAGTCAATAATCTAATGGGAGAAATTATGTTGTTGATGATAAAGTAAGCCATAATGAGACCTAAAATGACTCCTAAAACCCAAGCAAATTTTTTCGGTTTTGCCTCTACCCACTCTGGTTTCTGGTTAGAAACTATAAACGAACCAAGCAACATGTAAGGAGCATAAACCGGATTTATAAAAATTCTTACGATAAACTCTAGAATAAAAGTAATAGAAAATAACTCAGCCCAAAATAAATTTTTACTCAAAATAAATGAGAATAAACTCAATATACCAAGTAAAAACATGACTCCTGCACTTGCTCTTGCATCTCTTTCGTTTATAACTTTAAAATTATACTCTGGTATATCTTGCCCAAACTGAAATATTTTTGACATAATTTTCCTTACAATATATATTTATTAGTTATAACAAAAAATTACTTAACTTTCGCATCTAAAACCAAGCAATTTGTCAGTAACAAAAGTAAATGAGTCAGTCGCCATCTTTTTATCCTGTTCATTATGTGGTAAAATACCAGTACCCCACTAGTCCGAAGGCAGCGAGGTACTGGTATAAATAATAAAAAAGGCTTGAATATTAAAACAATCAGTATATTAGGAACGGGTTGGCTCGGACTTCTTTTTGCAAAATATTTTAATCATCAACATGCTTTCCAAAGATATAGAGGGTTTTTTATAGTTTGATAAAACAGATAGAAAACTCTGAGATTAAAAAATATTATTTGTCAGCCCAACTTATGTTTATGCAGATCAAAATAAAATACTCTTTGAGTCAGATTCTGCAGATGCAACAAGCAATCCACTCTTGAGAATTGAAAATCTATACTTAATGAAGATTAAATTTGATTAAAGGATTTGATATATAATCAGACTATAATTATTTTAAGGTTAATCACTATATAATCAATGATAATTAATAATTATAAAGGAACACTTACTATGGAAAATGATAAACTTTTTACACCTTTTAAAATAAAGGATTTCACACTGAAAAACCGCATTGGTTTAGCACCTATGACACGGATGTCTGCATCACAAAACAGCATACCAAGAGAAGATGTTCTTGAGCTTTTGGTACATCGTGCCCAAAGTGGAGTATCGATCATCTATACAGAAGCACTCGTGAGCGATTATGAAAGCGCTCAAGGCTATCCAGGTCAGGCACGATTACTCACACAGCCACAGATAGATGCTTGGAAAACTGTCGTAGAATCGGTTCATAAAGAAGGCTCTATTGCTATCATGCAAATGTTTCATTGCGGTCGCATGGCATGGCCTGAAGTAAATCCTGCCCATCGCACTATCGCTCCAAGCCCTATCGCGCCAAAAAGCATAAATCCCCTAACCAAATCGGCTTATCCTGTGCCAGACGGCATGAGTCAGTTTGATATTGACCATGTCATCAATGGATTTGTGGAAACTGCCAAAGGAGCGATAGAGGCTGGTTTTGATGGTGTTGAGATTCATGGCGCCCATGGATATCTCGTCAGTCAATTTTTGTCATTTTACTCTAACCAGCGTAGCGATAATTATGGAGGGAGCGAAGAAAATCGATATCGTTTTGCTCATGAGGTTATCCGAGCTGTTAGTAAAGTTATTCCAGCTGACCGTCTCTTGGTATTTAGGATTTCTAATTGGGGAATTGCTGATATGGAAGTTTCTCTTTTTGGTTCAAAAGATGAATATCAGAAAATCATCAAAGAATTATCAAAAGAGCCGATAGATGCTATCTCTGTTTCTACCTATGAATACAATCAGAAGGCTTTTGATACCGATAAAAATATGGCCCAACTCACAAGAGCAGTGAGCGATTTGCCGATCATGATATGTGGAAGTATCTATGATCGCGCCAGTGCTGAGGAAGCGCTTCGGGATGCAGATATCATACTCAGTGCAAAATCGTTGCTTCTTAACCCAAATTGGGTTGAAGATATTCGAGTAAATAAGGAACTAAAAAGATATACATCCCAAGAAGCAAATGTTGCTTATACGCAAGAACCACTTGCTTAATAGAACGCATTAGTAAAGGCGATAACTTAATCGCCTTTATGATTAAATACTTTTTATAAGTATCACAAGTGAAAATTTCAGGGGGAGGAGAATTATAGAATGTTTTTTGATGGATCGTTACATGGAGTTAAAACCAATAAAAGAAAATTATATGCTATATTTGAAATACTCTATACGATGGTTGATTTTTTTGCTGCAGTTTCATTTACTATTGGGTCAGTCATGTTTCTCTATCCAAAGTTGATGCATGCTGCAACATGGTTTTTTATTGTTGGATCATTATTGTTCGCTCTCAAACCTACAATCAGAGTGATTGGTGAAATTAAATTGGCAACAAAAAATAAAAAGTAGCCCATCCCCGTCAGCCAGTAGTGTGTTTTATACATAAAAAACTCTCAGGAGTCAGACGGCTCCTAGATAAGTTAAAAGATATCTGATATTGCCTCTTTTTTGCCTCTTTTTTGTTTTATACTTACTCCAAAGAAAATATCGCAAAGGAGAAGTAATGAGTATTACAAGAAGAAGGTTTTTGCAAGGAAGTGTTGCTGCCACGGCGGTTTTGAGCACAAGCACTATGAGTGCAAGCGAACTATTTTCGCCTGTTAAGAAAATCCCTAGTGCAAGTCATTTTGGAGCATTTTATGCCTATGTCCAAGATGGCAAAATCAAAGATATACAACCACAAGGAAAAGATAGTAGACCAGGCATGATGAAAGCTTTAGTGGATAGAAACTACTCAAATTCACGCATCAAGTATCCATATATCAGAAAATCTTTTCTAGAAGGAAAACCAAACAATAAAGCCCTAAGAGGTAAAGAAGAGTTTGTAAGAGTTAGTTGGGAAAAAGCTCTAAAATTAGTGGCTAAAAAACTCAAAGATACTCCAAGAGATAGCATTTACAATGGAACAACAGATGGTTGGGCTCACCCAGGGCTTGTCAACTATTGTCCGACATTGGCTGGTAGATTTTTCAATACAGTTAAGGGTGGTTCTGTCAATTTAGATGGTGACTGGAGTACTGGTGCTGCTCTTAGAACAAATCCTGATGTTGTGGGAGATATAGAGGTATATTCACTTCAGACTGCACATGAGCAGATACTCCCAAATACCCAAGTTTATGTTATGTGGGGAGCTGATCTATTTAAAAACAATAAGATAGACTTCGCTGTTGCTAATCGTAAAAATGATGAGTATTTTCTCAAATACAAAAATTCAGGTATCAAATTTATATCCATAGATCCTATCAAGACAGAAACTGCCAAAATGTTTGATGCCGAATGTATCTATATTCGTCCAAATACTGATGTTGCCATGATGCTTGGGATGATGAACTATCTTTATGCTACAAAAAAGTATGATAAAGGATTTATAGAAAAATATACAGATGGGTTTGATAAGTTTCTACCTTATCTTTTGGGTAAAAGTGATGGCACGCCAAAAACTCCCGAATGGGCAGAAAAGATTACAGAAGTTCCTGCTTCCAAGATAAAAGAATTGGCAGATTTATTTGTATCCCATAGAACTTTGATAGCTGGAAACTGGGCAGGTCAAAGAGCACAGCATGGTGAGCAGTTTCAATGGGGTATCATTACGCTAGCTTCTATGATAGGTCAAGTCGGACTTCCTGGCGGAGGATTTGGCTTTTCACTTCACTATGGTGGCGGAGGACAAGCAAGTGCCGGCAAAGATGGTCCTGGAGGATTTTCACAAGGTAGAAACAGAGTAAAAGCGATAATCCCAGCTTCTAGGATAAACGAAACTCTACTAGATCCAGGCAAAGTTATCAATTTCATGGGTGAAAAGTTAAAATTACCTCACATTAAGCTAATGTATGTTGCTGGAGCAAATACTATCGGACATCAACAAGATATTAATGAACTGATAAAAGGCTTTAGAAAACTTGATACCCTTGTCGTGCAAGACCCATGGTGGACACCAACTGCAAAGATGGCAGATATTGTGTTGCCAGCCACAACAATACTTGAGAGAGATGATATAAGCTTGCTTAGTGGAAGCTACTCTGGAGATAGAATTTTTGCTATGAGAAAGGTTGTAGATACCGAGTTTGAAGCAAAAGATGATTATGAAATATTCTCCCTTTTAGCAAAAGAGTTTGGTTCCAAACAGTACAAAAAATTTACTGAGGGTAAAACTGCGATGGAGCATATCAAAGCATTTTATGGACAATCAGATGCTGCAAAAACGACAAGTTTTGACAAGTTTTGGAAAGATGGTTCTATCACTTATGAGATACCAAAAGAGGCATATAAATATGTCAGACAAGGAGATTTTAGGAAAAATCCTATAAAAAATCCACTTAAAACCGAGAGTGGAAAGATACAAATCTTCTGTAAAAAATTTGCTGATTTTGGATATGATGACTTTAAAGGGCATGTTACATGGTTTGAGCCTTCTGAGTGGCTAGGGGATAAAGAGCTAACTAAAAAATATCCACTACATCTACTCTCTCCTCATGCGACTTATAGGAAGCATTCACAGCTTGACAATACTTGGATAGCCCAGTTGTATAAGATCAAAGGAAGAGAGCCGATGAGAATAAATCCAAAAGATGCCAAGAAGTATGGTATAGCAAATGGAGATTTGGTTGAGGCATATAATAGCAGAGGCAAGATTCTTGTAGGAGCAGTTGTAACAAAAGATATAAGAGAAGGGGTTGTTGCTATAGAAGAGGGTGCATGGTATAGTCCCGAAGATCCTATGCATGAGGGAAGCCGTGGAAATAGCGGACAACCAAATGTCTTAACATCTTCAAGGCCAACATCTCAAGCATCACAATCTTGTGCAGCAAATACAGTGTTGATTGCCATCAAAAAAGCTGAAGGTGAAATTGTACCAAATCAGGCACATTTGATGCCAAAAGTAACAAAAATTTAGATGGAAAAGGGAGCTAAAATGAGACTACTGATAAAATTTATAGTAGTTTGCATATTTGCAATAGGTTTGCAAGCTAAATCATATATTTATATAGAAGGAGAGATTAAGCTCCCTCTAAAAAAACAGAATGTTACTGTATATGGTGGAGTGCCAGTGGAGGTTATCTCTAAAAATGGGAATTTTGTAAATATAAAAATAAGTGGCTATGTAGATAAAAAAGATAGATTGTCTCTGTATGCTACGAAAAATCACAAGTTGCTACTTACAACTGTAAAAAATCCAAAATTCATAAAGATATCTGGGGATAAAGGTGTTTTAGAAGCTAAAGTGCCAAAGAAAAATATCACGGACGATATGGATGAAGCATGGGAGGCAAACTCCGATCTCTTTTATGACAAATGTACAAAGTGTCATCATGCAAAGATAGTAGAGAGCCACTCTATGCAAACTTGGGGTGTTTTATTTAGCAGTATGCAACCAAAAGCAAGAACAACTAAAAAGCAGAGTGCACTTATCTTGAGATTTTTGAGAGCATTTGCAAAAGATGGGATATTAAGGGAGAGTGACTAAAAAAAATAGTAGAATTTTGTCATAGGATTTGATATGGATAAAATTTCATTACAGAAGTTGAAAACACTTACTATTTTATATGCCGAAGACGAGGAGAAAATTAGAAAAAAGATTTCAGACTCTCTTCGGTATTATGTAAAAGGTGTCATAGAGGCTCAAAATGGACAAATAGCCTTGAAACTATATAGAGAGTTAAAACCAGATATTGTTTTTACAGATATAAAGATGCCTAAAAAAGATGGCATTGAACTTGTGAAAGAGATACGCAAAGATGACAAGCAAACTCCTATAGTGATGATTACTGCTCACACAGATGAAGAGTATCTTTTAAGCGTTGTTAATTTGCACCTAGAAGAGTATATCATCAAGCCTATCAACTTAAAAGATTTGAAAAATTCACTTCAAAAATGTCTAGATGTTATCTCGAAAAATCACTCTGTATCGATAGATTTGCCTTGTGGATATAGCTATGATTTTGATACAAAAATCCTTACATGTAGAGGTGAAGTTATAAAACTAAACAAAAAAGAGATAGCTTTTTTTGAGCTTTTGATTCAAAATAGGCATAGAGTGCTAACATATGTAGAGTTCCAAAATTATATATGGCAAGATGATTTTATGAGTAATGATGCTCTAAAATCTTTAGTTAGAAACATAAGACAAAAATTTCCAAAAGATTATATAATAAATCTCTCTGGCGTAGGATATAGGCTAAATGATAAAATATCTTAAGATAAGATATAAATTTTTGCTTATGGCGCTTTTGGGAGTTACTGCTATTATTTTGATGTCGCTATTGGCTCAAAATATACTTGAGAATGGACTAGAGAGAGTCAAAGATGTCTTTAAAGACTCCAAGAAAGTACAAAATATACAACAAGATTTTATCATACCGCTTTTTAAACTGCGAGAAGCAACATTATCTTTGGTCGTGGCACCTGATGGTAAATACAAAAGAGATATAGCAAGCAGTTTGACTCCAATGGTAGAGGCACTAGACTACTCTTTTGGCACGACAAAGGGAAATTTGAAAATTATCTGGGAAAACTACAAAAAGCTTATTTTTATTAGAAATGGGTATAAAAATTATAAGAGATTTGTCTATGTGAGTGATGGATATATAAAATCAGACTATAAAAAAGGTGCCTTTATGCATACTAAAAGTGTAGAGAGAAAACAGTTTTATATCTTGATTTCTAGATTGAAAAAACTTCAAATTGTTCAGTTAGAAAATTCAAATAAGACATTTCAAAAGGCAAAAGAGAGCTTTTTGAAAAAAGAGAAAATGATCGAAACAGGTGTTACCATTGTGGTGATTTTGACACTTTTATTTGGTTTTTTGATAGCAAGAAGCATAGTCTTTTCAATGGAGAGTGTTCAAGTTGGACTCAGAAAGTTTTTCGATTTGCTTGGTCGTAAAATTGACAAAGACGAAAAGATAAAAATAGAGCTCAAAAGCACAGATGAGTTTGGCGAAATGGCTACAACTATAAATAAAAATGTAGAAATTCTAAGAGAAAAACTAAAAAAAGATATACGACTTATAGAAGATGCTACTAGCGTTGTTAATGATTTAAAAAGAGGAAATTTAGATAGAAGGCTAGTGGAATCTGCTAGTTCTAGCGAGCTAAATCGACTCAAAGAGGTTATGAATGAGATGCTAGAAAACCTAGAGGAGAGGATATTTTCAGAGATAGAGGAGAAGACGAAGCAAGAGAAGCTTCTTATCCAACAGAGTAAACTTGCATCCATGGGAAATATGATAGGAAACATAGCCCATCAGTGGAGACAGCCTCTTAGCGAGGTAAATGCTATTTTGATGAATATGAAAGTCAGAAAAGAGCATGATGATTTGAGTGATGAAGAGTTTGAACAGAGTGTAGAGGAGTGCGATATCATAATGTCTTATATGTCAGATACTATAAGTGACTTTCAAAACTTTTTCAAACCTTCAAAGGAAAAAACTAGATTTAGTCTTCAAGAGGAGTGCAAGAAAGCTAGTTACATCATAGAGTCATCGCTAAAATATAACGGTATTGAATTTCAAATAGATATAGAAGATGATTGTGAGGTTTTTGGTTATCCACGGGAGTTTTCACAGGCTATTTTAAATATACTCTCAAATGCAAAAGATGTCTTAAAGCAAAGAGATATAGAGAAACCTTATATAAAGCTAACTCTAAAAGAGGGTAAAAGATATGCTGTTGTAAAAATAGAGGATAATGCAGGAGGCGTAAGATCCAAGATTATCGATAGAATTTTTGAACCATATTTCACTACAAAAAGCAGATCAAAAGGAACAGGAATAGGGTTATACATGAGTAAAATGATCATCGAGGACAATATGCACGGCTTTATAGATGCAAGAAATAGTAAAAATGGTGCTATTTTTACTATCAAACTTATAAAATAGTTAAAAATATAGCTATATGTGATAACTACAAAACTCCCTTATTTTTTCTTTTATAACTATAGTTTTGTGGCTATGTTTAAAAATCCTTCAGGATCTAAGCTTGTGGCGAGCATAACACTGTTGATGTCAATGTGTTCAGTCCAACTTGAAACCTTTTGATGTTCTTTAAGCAGCCAAAACTTCTCAATCTCTTTTGCCAAAGGCAGATATTTATAGAGTTGTGTGAGAATTTCTTTGAGTGTTTCTTTTTGTTTGAATGTATCAGGATGATTACTTAGAAGAGATACTATTTGCTCTATAGAGTGTATTCCAATAGACAAGCCGAGCTCCCTAAAGGCAAGACGATACTGCGGGGGATAATTGAGTGTTTGGGTGTGAAGAAAATCTTCTAATCCACTTTGCACAGCATCGAGCAGAGAAAGGAGGAGTCCTTCAAGTGGTAGTTTGTAAAATACCATCAATTGAGCAACTTTTCCTGCATCACTCATAAGACCTCCTATGCCTAGAGGGTCGGTTGTTTCTAGCGGCATCATTGTATACATTTTGGATGCTTCTTCAATCTCTGTGAAAAGATCTGTATTTTCCCTCAGAGTAGATGATGTTGCCGTAAGCTGCATATATGTTATATATGCATCAAGAGCATCATGCTGTCCCATAGAGTTTACCAAAGGACGGGAAAGGTCCGTGCTCATTTTCCAATACATTCGCATGGATCCATCGGACATCTTATATGTAAAAGCTTTGTGTGCAGTTTTCGCAAGTTCAACTGCCCAGCGGATATACTTGATTTCATGTGTTATATTGGCAGTCTGACTTAACGCATGCATCCACTTTGTAAGATAATGAAAATATTGCCCGTCTCTATCCCACTCTTGTTTCTCATCATATGCCTCATTTGGAGCACGCTCTATCAGTGGCTTACCGATGCGCAAACCTCCAATGGTTGGATGTTTTTTGCAGCTTCTATCATCCAAACCACTAATGCAACCTTTGCGAGCATCTTGTGGATGGTATCTGCCAAGAACTGAATGAACCATATCTATAAGCAATAGCCCCATCTTTTTGTAGTGTTGATTATTTGTTTGATGGTATAATTGTAAAAAATTGCAAACTGCAAAAGCATCCGTCCATAAATAACGCTTGGCAGGCTTTTCGAAATCTATTAAGCCTGTTCGATCGGCAAATTCATTCATAAGAGATTTGGTTATTGTGTTTTTGTTCTTCATCGCCTTTCCTTTTATTATACCAATTTTTACCCAATAGAATTATTTGTGGTTTATATATGAGTAAAATTATTATTAAGGACAATATGATCGGCTTTATAGATGTAAGAAATAGCAAAAATGGTGCTATTTTTACTATCAGACTTATAAAATAGTTAAAAAATATAACTAACAACTATATTATATAACTTTTTTATGTGATAATTATATAATTTATAAGATATAACCTAAAGGTGCATGTTGGAAACACTCTTAGACCAAGAATGGGTAAAAATAGTAATTGTTATACTAGCTGGTTTTTTAATCGGACTAGATATTAAAACTCACCGCATAAAAAAAGATTCGGCTAGTGAGATAGGAAGTGTTAGAACTTATGCCTTTGTAGCACTTGTTAGTTATGTGTTTGCCAAGATAAATATTTATCTCTATCTAATCGGATATATCGCTATTGTAGCACACCTTTTACTTTTTTATTCTAAAAAATTACAAAATAAAAAAAGTGGAATTTTACTCTTTTTGCTAACCTCGTTAGTATATACTTTTGGTATTATTATTTTAAGATATGATACTTGGTTTCTAATAGTTGTTTTTATTTCCATTATTTTCATTACAAATTTAAATCAAAGATTAAAAAAATTCTATAAAGTATTTGATGAGAGAGAAGTAGAAACATTTGCAAAAGTTGTGCTTTTAAGTGGTGTAATTTTACCTCTATTGCCACGAACAAATATACATGAGTATATACCAGTCTCTTTTTTCAAAGTTTGGTTGGCAGTTGTAGTGGTTTCAATGTTCTCATATGTAGGATACATACTTAAGCGCTATATATTTAAAGAGAAAGGCTATTGGCTAACAGGAATCTTGGGCGGTATGTACTCGAGTACGGCTACCACCATAGTGTTAGCTAAAAAAGCCATGAATAGTAAATCGGTAGATCTGTTTGTGTCCTCTATCGTTATAGCGACAGCTGTTATGTACTTGCGTCTGCTTGGAATTGCATTTGCTTTCAACATTGGTATTGCTGATAGATTGGCAATACCATTTATCGTTTTAGCACTTTTTGCAACTTTGATATCTATATATTTTTATCATAGGGCAAGAAGTGACTTAAACTCAAACCTAAATGAGGAAGAGGATCGAAATCCGCTAGAGCTTGGAACGGCATTTTTATTTGCGTTTATGTTTATATTTTTAGCATCTCTTACACATATCGTTTTAAGTAGATATGGAGACATGGGGCTAAATATACTCTCGTTCGTTGTTGGTATGACAGATATCGATCCATTTGTTCTCTCAATTCTTTCATCAAAATTCAATGTAACAGCAAACTCAGCTACAACAGCTATACTAATAGCAACAGGAAGCAACAATATCCTAAAAGCACTCTATTCATATCTCTTTTCTAAAAACAAGATAGGTGTTATAAGTGCTATATGCTTGATCATTTTAGGCTTACTTACTGTCGGTGCAGGTTTTATTGTCTAAGATATTTTATTTCTTTCATGGATAAAATTCTGTTATTTTTATAATGATTTCAAAGTCAATCATATTTTTTAACTAGTTTGGTCTGGATAGCAATACATTTACCCTTGAGAGAATAATTTGCTATAATTAGATATAAAAATCAAGGAAGTCTTATGCAAATTGTACTCAATTCACCGCTAGATATGCACCTTCATTTAAGGGATGGAGATATGTTAAAAAAAGTAGCCCCTCTTAGTTCATATAGTTTTGCTGGTGCAATTATTATGCCAAATTTACTGCCACCAATCACAACCATGAGCGCACTATTAGAATATAAGCAGAGAATTTTGAGCTCTACATGTAGAGATAATTTTGAACCTTTGATGACACTTTTTTTTAAAAACGACTATGATTATGAGTTTTTAAAAAAAGCAAAAAAACAAATTGCAGCCATTAAGCTTTATCCCTCTGGAATCACTACAAACTCTGAGGGTGGTGTAAGCAGTATGGATATAGATGAGCTTAGAG
>Ga0114934_10002013_pt1 | contig 13169 bp, 10 predicted proteins | sample 4SBtaG_2_FD_99695 | JGI IMG/M metagenome (GOLD analysis project Ga0114934, IMG submission 99695) | Deep subsurface microbial communities from Kolumbo volcano to uncover new lineages of life (NeLLi) - 4SBTROV10_white metaG | ecosystem: Environmental > Aquatic > Marine > Volcanic ... | reverse complement strand
GTGGCTCAGGTGCCGACTCGTCCCATCTACCATAAGCAGTACCGGCCGTGGAGGCCGTCGGCCCTCGGCCCACGTGCGACGGACCCTCAAGCGGTGGGCGAAACCTCCCAGGCTCGACCCGGTTCCCCGCCCAAATCCCGAGCCTGCTACCATGCTGAAGACAATGGCGGAGGCGACAAGCGTCCCAAAACGGGTAAACCCAGGTGGGTCAATATCTTCCGTAGCCCATCTAGCGGCGGAGCTTTGCCCTCTCAGCGCGCTTCCCCAACTCCCCCCGGCCGCACCGAGCCACCTCAGCCGCCAGCCGCTCCGCCTCCCGATTCGGTGCATCAGCTTCCATCCCCCAACCCTGCAACGAATACCCACCCAGCACAACCCGGGGTTTGGCGAGGACTTACGAAAAACCCAACAATGGCGGGACGCAGTGACTGGCACCATTCGTGGCGCGCATCAAGGCCGGTCTCCAAGATTGTCTCTACCTCGGAAACCTCGACGCGAAGCGCGACTGGGGCTACGCCCCGGGCCACGTCCGCGCCATGTAGCTCATGCTGCAAGCCGATCAGCCGGACGACTACGTCGTCGCCACCGGCGAGACCCACGCCGTCCGCGAGTTCTGCGAACTGGCGTTCGAGCACGCCGGCCTGCCCCTGACCTGGGAAGGCGAAAGCGTCGATGAACGCGGCATCGGCCCGGACGGCCGCATCCTCGTGCGCGTCGCCCCCCCTACTTCCGCCCGAGCGAGGTGGATGTTCTGCTCGGTGACGCCACGAACGCCAGGCGAACCTTGGGATGGGAACCCTGTTACAGGTTCGATCAGGTCCTCCGGGTGATGGTCGACGGGGATCTCGTAGCAAGCTGCGAAAAGCTCGCGGGTAACAAGGGACCGCGGCAGCTAAGCTGGCATCCCCGTTTTGGCGTAACAAGAGGCCAGCCGGCATTCCAGTGGGAGCGTGGTGCCTGCTGCTCGCCGGTTAGCCCCCAGGTACTCGGTGGACAACGAATAACGTTGAAAGGGGACCGCGACTTTGGTTGACCGCAGTTGGTTCGCGAGAAATCTTGAAACCGTAATCGCCAGGCCAACCCTCGTTGGCAGGTTTCTTTGGTGGCTGCTGATGAGTCGTCTGCCATTTCCTGGGAAAGAAGCACGGCTGAAGCCAGGAGTTCGCTGGGGTGGCTTCGCAAGCTTCGGAGACTACCTATACCAAAAGGACGGTCCAAACGTCTCACTCAGAGAATATGTGAAATCGTCGCTGAGAACAGCGTTGAGACCCGTTGTGTTCGATGTCGGTGCCAACCTCGGCACCTTTTCACTATTCGTCTGCTCCACACGCCCTGAGGCTACCGTGTTTGCGTTCGAACCGATCAAGAATACCTTCCTGGGTCTGCAAAGAAACCTCGAGCCGTTCACTCCGGCGGCGAGGGCGTTGCGTCTAGCGGTCGGTAGCTCGTGCGAGGAACTGGTCAGTTTTTCCCTCGATCCAGCGAGCCCTGCGACTGCTCAAGTTGCCGGCATGTCAGGGGTTGCCGCGCCGGAGCATGCGTCACCCATGACCACGGTTGACTCCTTCATGGAGTCGTACAGCATTGACCGGCTTGATCTTGTGAAAATCGATGTGGAGGGTTACGAAATCGAGGTGCTCGAGGGAGCGAGCGGTGCGCTTTCAAAGAAACGAATTGCCGCCCTCTGTATCGAGGTATGCCCGCGAAATCTTGAGGGGTTTGGTAAGACGGCGCGAGATTTATTCCTTACCATTCGCAGGTTCGGCTACTCGATCGCGTATTACGATCCTCGTGCGGCGAGTTGGGAGAGAGACTTGACACTGGAGAGGTCCCTCGCCTTTGATTTGGCTGATGTACTCTGCCGCCCGGAGTGAAACCTGCGGCATCTACCGAACAAGGGCGCTGTTTTGCTTCGTTGACGGCGCCGTGGGCAGTTCTGACGGGGGAAGGAACGCTGGGTTTGAGGCTTTACCCACTGGCGGCGTCGTTGCTTTTCCCAACATCGCCCGGGGGCTGCTGAAACATGGATAACATACGCCGTGAAATCGGCCTGATGGGGGTCGTACAGCCCCTGATGCAGGTGGTTGGTGTCGCGGTCTCGATTATTTTGGCACGGTTCCTGACACCCGGGGACTATGGCCTCGTCGGTATGGCTACCGCGTTCACCGGGGTCCTCGCGATGGTCTCGAAGTTGGGTATCTCGGACGCGGCGCTGCAGCGGCACGAACTGACCTGCCGCGAGGCTTCCGCACTTTTTTGGTTGAACGCCTTTGCCGGGTTCATCTTGGGTGGCTTTGCTGTTGCCGTAGGGCCGGCCATAGCCGCGTATTTCGGGGAGCCAGCCGTGGCGGTGGTCGCCGCGTGGGCTGGCCTGGCACTTATGCTCAACGTGACAGCGGAGCAGCACCGGGTGCAGGTGATGCGCCGCGGCGGATACGGCACGTTAGCTGTGGTTGATCTCGTGACGCAAGTCGCCGCAGGCACTTGCGCCGTCATGCTCGCGCTGCTAGGTTGGGGGTGGAAGGCCTTGGTTGGTCTGTTCGTTCTGCAGGCGGTTTTCCGGTTGGGCGGTTCGGTCTCCGCCGCGCGATGGCGGCCGCAAACGCCCCGCGTAGTTGATCTTCCCCTCGATACCGTCAAGCTGGGGCTCGCCGTGTGCGCTGGGTGGATCCTTACCTCGTTGCAACGGGCGGCGGAGGGCGCGGTCATTGGGAAGTTGGGTGGGGCAAACGGGTTGGGCCTTTACACAAAGGGCCAACAATTGGCGCGATATCCGTTGATGGTCTTTTTCGTTCCCGCATTTCTTCCCTCGGTGCACCGGCTGAGTCGACTCGTGGAATCGGATACACCATTGGAGGCCGAATACTCGCGGCTGCTGTGGTGGGTTTTGCTTCTGGCGAGTGCACCCTTGGGAGTTCTCGCGGGTACCGCCGATGAGCTGATTCCGTTCGTTCTCGGAGAGCAATGGGCGGCGGCAGTCCCGGTCACCGTAGCGTTCGTGGTAGTGAGTTTTGCGCATCCGGTGGTCGAGAGTGCCATGTGGGTGCTCACGGCGAGCGACGACAAGCGAGGATTGCTGGGTCTCCGTATCACCATCGCACTTGCCACTGTTTGCGCGCTCTGGTTTGGGATGGTCTTGGGGGGAGTGCTGGGGGCCGCGATGGCGGTTGGCGCGGCGATGTGGATCGTTCTCGTGCCGGCGAGTTTCCTATTTACTCGAGGGCGGGTGCGCCTCGTTTTCGCGAGCGTGCTTCGACCGGTCGCCGCAACCGTGGGAGCGGGTGGAGCTGCGGCGGCTACCGCCCACCTACTGCTCAACATAGCGAGCCAGTGGGGCATCATGGGTATGGGGTCCCGGTTAGGGTTGGCGTCTCTCGGGGCTTCGGTTACGTGGTTTGCTGCTGCACGTCTCGGAAGCCCACGAGTTTTCGGAGACGTCGTGCTCACGGTGCTGACAGCGTTGCGTCTGGCCGAGTTTGGCTGGGCCCGGCGGGTTGTCAAGTGGTGTGGCGCGCGCTGAATGACAACTCAGCTGGCTCTCGTGGGGCTCGACGCAAATTGGGATGTAACTTGGGAACTTCTCCGCGCAGTCAGCGACGCGGTTCCCGTACTTGCGATCGATGTGCGGGAAGTGAGTCAGGCCGTTCGTTCGGGACGGAGCCCGTGTTGGCAAGGCGAGACGGAGCAGGCAGGCCCTCAGTTGTGGCTGCATCGGCTCACCTTTCCCCCGGGTTGGTTCTATCGCGCGCAGCGGATATTTATGCCCGTGCTGGCACGGAAGGTGAGATGGCTGTTGGACGAACTCTTTGGTAACGGGCAGGTTGTTTGGTTCGTTACGTCGCCGTACTACCTTCCCGCCCTAAGGGTTGCCGACGCTGGACGCTGTGTATACCGAGTGTTAGACGATTATCGGTTTTACTGGCCTCATCGGGCGAGGATCACCGACAAGTACGAGAAGGCAATGATCGAACGGGCAGATCTTGTGCTGTGCGTGTCTCGATACCTACAGGCGAAGCTACGCGTAGCCTGTCCAGAGTACGCCGAGCGCATCGGTTATCTCCCGAACGGCGTCCCTGACCTATTCTTCGAGCAACCCGCGCCCGATCTGGCGGTGGAGGCGGGGCGCCTTCTTGCCCAATTCAGGCGCCCAATATTTCTGTACGCAGGCGATCCGCGGCAACGGGCGGATCCGGCGATGTTGCGAGCGCTGAAGGAAGCCGATCTTGGGTCGCTCGTTATCGCCGGGCCGGGGGGCCCGCGGGTGGATGTTGCTCCTGGATTGACCTTGCCATCGCTGGGAAGGTTACGCAAAAGGGTTCTGGCGGGGGTGTACCGGGCGGTGGATGTGTTGGTGATCCCTCAGGTGGATACGGAGTTCAACCGCGCGGCTTGCCCGCGGAAGCTTTGGGAGTATATGGCGAGCGGTACCCCCGTTGTGGGCTCGTGCCTCACAGAGCTGGACGGCGATTCCTCGGGTGTGCCGGTGGTGTCGAGCCCCGGAGAGTTTGTGAACGCTGTGGCGGCGATCGTACGCGACGGTGATGGCGAGCAGGACCGCCGTGCACGGTTGGCCGCTGCGGAGAGGCACCGGTACCACAGGCTGGCCACGAGGCTGCTCGGGTTGCTGGTGCGCACCGGTGGCAGATACCCCAAATGCGAATGAAGAAGCCGCCCCCTGGTCCGTTCTCAGACCTTTATCGCTACGTCCCCCGCGGAGGTGAAACACGGGGTTTGGAAAGGGCCGCGCGGTTTATCGCTGTGGCCCTCTTGAGCCACAGCTGGCACGCATGCTTTCTCCTGCGACTCAGCCAATGGCTCTGGTGGCTCCGATTGTGGCCGTTAGCCTGGTTGTTGCGCACTCTGCTCTTGCATTGTTATTCGCTCGACGCTCCTCCGGAAGTTCCCATTGGGCCCGGACTTTGGCTCCCGCATGCCCAAAACATCGTCATTCATCGGAGGAGCAAGGTTGGCTCCGGGGTTACCATCCTGCACAACGTGACTATTGGCGGCCGTGATTACGCGGGGTATCCCACGATCGGTAACAGGGTTTTTCTCGGCGTGGGGAGTTCTGTTCTCGGTGCGATCCACATCAGCGATGGCGCGAGGATCGGTGCGCACGCCGTGGTGATCGCGGACGTACCGGCTGGGGCTTGCGTGGTTGGGGTTCCGGCACACTCCGCCGCCGGCAGGGGATCCGAGCAAGGGGCGGCTAGCCTGTGAGCCAGGGCGAACTTCGTTGCTGCTGGATCGTTCCATCACTGGCGGCTGGAGGCGTGGGACCGGTGGTCCATGAACTTGCTTCTGCAGTATCAGCCTCCAAAGCGGCCCAAGCGACCGTTGTCGTTTTCAGCAGTGTTGGTTGCGAGAACAACGCTCATCTACCATACAGGCTGGTAAAATTGGACCGCTGCGCAGGGAACGCGGGGCGGATAGCTGGGGCAGTCTGGAGCTGGCTGCGAGACAATCCTCAGGACTGTGTGTTTCTCAACGACGTCTCCGAGCTCTGGTCAGTGGTACCTATCCTGAGCACAGTAAGCCCCGTTGTTTTAGTGGTCCACAACGAGGCGCGGCGGGATCGGCGACCGCTGGCGATGTTCGGCGATCACCTTGCCGCTGTCGTCGTGGTGGCATCCTATCTCAAGCAACTGGTTACAAAAACAACCGGGTACCCAGCGGATCGTGTTCACATCATTTCAAACGGCTCTGAGTTTCCCGCGGTTTCTGAGGAGCGGACCTGGCTCCCCAAATCGAAGGTCCGGCTCCTGTACGCGGGACGAATCGACTACCTTCAAAAAGGTGTGTTGGACCTCCCGCGTGTCTTACACTCGGTAAGACGTAAGACCGCTGACCACGTCGAGCTTACAGTGGTGGGACCAGGGCCGATCGGCCCCCTCCGGCGGTCATTGGCTTCCAGGGGCCTGACGGCATGCACACGGTTAATGGATAGGGTCAACCGGTTTGAATTGTTCAGCCTGGCAGCCCGGCACGATTTTCTTCTCGTGCCAAGCCGGTTCGAATCATTCGGGATGGTGACCATAGAGGCTATGAGCATGGGGTGCGTTCCAATAGCGTATAACATCCCTTCCGGTTCTCGTGACATTATTCGCCCGGGGCAAACCGGCGTTCTGGTACGTTTCCCAAGCTGGCGCGCCATGGCTGCGGCTATCGTTTCGCTTGCCCGCGACCCCGATCGAACGGCGCGGATGGGGCGAGCGGCGGCGCGGGACGTCCGTGCGAGGTTCACCATTACCCGAACGGCCAGGGAGTATCTCGAGGTCGCCCAAATCGCCCGGGCGCGATGGCGCGCTGCACGCAGCCGCACAGTCGGGCCTGAGCACCCACCTGTCGACGAAGTGTCCCAGGGCCGCGCCATCGGTATACCTGGGATGGCTGGTCGGCGACTGCTACGGCCGATTTTGGAACGAAGTCCGCGGCTGGCCCGCTGGCTATGGCGGCGTTTCGCATGATCCGGCACGAGACGTCACGGTTGGCCCCGGTACGGTTCCGGGCGCCCGACACGGCCCAGGCCTTTGCATGGCTGGCCGGAACGGTCGTGCTCTACGCGGTGGCGATTTCCGGAGGGGACGCAGCCACGGTGCGGGAGGTGATCATCGCGTTGATGGCTGTAACCGCTTTTGGAATTGCCCGGGATGCCACGCGCGATCTCCGCGCCGTTTTCAGGGCCAAGAACCTCGTCATGGTGTTCGTCTTCTATTGGGTTCTGCTCAATATTGTACAGTGGACACCGGATGTGGCGCAGCTCGACGATAGAGCTGTGTCATGGGCCGCTGCTCGTTACTGCCTTTTCGTGACTGTCATGCAGTTCGCCTACGTCGTTGTTCGAGGGGCGCGGAAGATTTCTCGCGTCGTGGCGAGATCGGTACCCGGAATCGCGCCCCGCCTCCTGGTGGTTGTCCCAATCCTTATCTTCGTTGCGGAGCTTCTGCGGCGGCTCGCCTTTGTGGGCTTCAGCCTTTCAACCCTGGTAGCCGAAACGCTGAAGGCGCGCAGCGGTCCGGTCGCGTTTGGTCGTGGCCGCTTCGGCGACTGGCGGGTTTTCTTGGAGTGGCTACCCCGCGTCTTCGGTATGCAACCATTGTTTGCCGGTTTCGCCTGGGATTTCGCGAAAACCTCAAAAATACTGAAGATCACCCTGGTTGTTTCGAGCTTCCTCACGTTTACTGCCCTCTTCTTCGGTGGAAGTCGCGGCGCTTTAGCACAACCGGCGATTCTGCTTCTCTCTTACCGGCTCCTCGTTTCGCCACCCGCGAAACGGTGGCGATGGGCTGTTGGCGCCGCGTTAGTAGCAGTACTTCTCGCTCCTGTCATGGATTTGATGGTGCATTACCGCGGTACGGGTTGGGACCTGGAGAATCTGGATTTTCGCGGAGTTGCCGTGAACCCGCTCAAGGCGAAGCGGGACGCGAATTTCTCGGCAATGGCGAAGCTGATGACCGTGATCGACCGCGAAGGCGGACGGGATCCTCTGGAGCTTTACTTCTTCATGCTGATTTCGCCGATCCCTCGGGTGCTTTGGCCGGGCAAGCCGTATATGTCACAAGAGTATCTGGGGGAAACTCGCGCCTATTACGCTTCCGTTAGCTGTGTTGGCGACATGTACATATACGGTGGCATGGCTCACGTGTTGGTCGGCGCACTTGTTCTGGCTTGGGTTGTAAAGAGCATGGACTTGTTTTTTTGTTTTGCGGCGGCCCGGCGCGAATGGCTGATGGTTTACGTCTTGCTCGTATGGGGGCCGGTGGTTGCGTTACGTGCAGTATGGAGCGGCTTTTTCTACCTGCAGATCATGGTTTTGGGGTGGATTGTTCTCAAGGCAGTTGCGCGTCGTCGACGGCGACGGTTTTTGGGTAAGTGGGCGTACGAGGGGACGAAACCGCCATCCATCTGGCCAGGCGAGCAAGGTCAAGGGGGCGAGTTAGGGAGACTGGGAGGTCAGGGCGAGCTACGGTAGCGGGGCCGATCGGGGCGGGTATTCTGGAGCGTGTTGACGCCCGTAGAGAGTGGGTGGCGTGAAGACGAAATGCTGGGGCGAGACAGCCAGTTGCCCTCTCGAAGAGACCGTCGCCGGACAACGGTTGGGTTCAGGCGGTGGTGCCGCCTGCGGCGGTATCCCCAGTGGCTCGTTTGGACCTACCCCGTTTTGGTGGACACTATGATGCTTTCGTCGTCGTCGAGACAGGCAACAGGCTTCGAGAGCAGGGTCCGATGAACCTTAATTCGTGCCAATGCGACCTTTCGGGTGGGTTCACCCCGTTTTCGCCTTCCGAGGATTCAGCGTGTTGGGAGTGTGTATCCGCGGCTTCGATGCGCTGGTGGACGAGCACACCTCCCGCCGGAGCGCGTGGTGCGGTTTATTGGCAGGCTTTTCGCAGACTAAGGGTGGCGGGGACAATAACGGGAACCCGGCACTTCGAGCGCCATGGTAATTCGCGCAGGCTCTGAGCCGCCGGTCCGGACTTCACGCGGGCGCATTGCGTTGATTACATGGGGGAATCTGGCTGCGCGTAACAACGTCGTGACCCTCGCTAACTATCTCTCGGCAGCGTTCTACGAAGTCACTTTGTTTGCTCTTGGACCCGCAGCCGAGGGATCGGCTCTGCTCTCGCCTGAGGTTGAAGTCCGCCTTCTGCGTCCGAGATGGACCCGGGGGGGACGAAAGGTGTATCTCGATATCGGCCTGCAGCTTCGGGCCGCGCTGAAGCGCGAGGAGTGGGATTGGATTTACCTCGTGAGCAGCTGGACGCTATTGGCCTACGTCATCGCAACGCGCGGTCGGTGGCGGCTCGGGAAGGTAAACCTCGTGTACCACACCTTTGACTGGCTGGAGCCCGGCCGAACGCTCCTGGCCTGGAGGGTTCTTGAAAGAGCTGCTGCTCGTGCTTCCGATGTGGTCGTAAACGTTGATAGGAGCAGGGGACGGCTGATGCAGAGTCTTTACGGGCTTCGCCGAGCGCCGGTCTTTCTCCCGAACTATCCGAGTTTAGGCGACCCGCCGGGCAGATTCGACTTGGACCTGCGCCGGGAACTTGTAGGTGAGGCCAGACCTTCTGAGGAAATATTGATTATATACCCCTCGCTTGCCTCGCCCTCACGGCTGAGTTTAACCCTGATGGATGCTGTGGCCCAGCTTCCGAGGGTGTACCGTTTGATCACCTTTGCAGGGCGCGATGCGTACGGAGAAGCGTGCAGAGGGCGAGCGCAGGCGCCGGAGCTTCGGGGCCGGGTGCAAGTGCGAGATCCGGTCCCGTTTTCGGTCTTGAAGGACTACCTTGCCTGTTCCGATCTCGGCGCGGTGCTGCATGACTATAAATCCAGCAGTGGCTATTTCATGGCCAACGCGGACCGAGTGGCCGCTTACCTCCAACACGGCGTACCGTTCGTCGCGTCGGACGTCCCGAATATGGAAGCTTTGGCCTATGGGTACGATTTGGGTGTCTGCTGCGATCCGTATGATCCCCAAGCGTTGGCTCAATCGCTGGTGAAGTTGGCTGAGGCTCCGCCAGGTCTTGCTGCGAGAAGGGCGCGGGTACGGGAGGCGTTCGAGAGGGAACTTCATTTCGAGCGGTTCGGCCCGAGGTTGGTCCAGGCGATGGAGGCGGCGAAGGAGGCGCTGGGCCCAACGACCGGAGAGCCGAATGGGGCAGGTGTACGGCGAGGGGGGAGGACGGAGTGATTCGGCGGCAGGCGGAGTCGGCCATCGATGGTGGGTTTGCGGTGGCGATGTTGGGCGCCCGCATGCATTACGCCGTGCCTCTCGAGCTGTTCAGGCGAGGTCGCCTTCGCTTACTGTTTACGGATTTCTTTTTGCCCTGGCGATGGTCGCTTTGGGGGACGCGTGCGCTACGACACAGCCCCGTTTCCGTGGTCCCGCGGATGGTATCGCGGTCGGCTCCGCTGCCCCTGGATCGCGTGCGTGCGAACTACTGGTTGGGGTTGCGTTATTGGTGGGCGTTGCGTCGGGTACGGAGCGACGAGGAGCATATCGCAGCCTATGTCGCCTACGCCGAGAAGTTTCTCCACTGGGCCAGCCGCGGATGGTCCGGTGAGGGGCAGGGTGTGTACGTTTTCAACACCGCAGGGCTTGAGTTGCTTGAGATGGCCGCAAGATCCGGGAAGGTTGGTGTTCTCGAACAGACGAGTGCCTCTCACGAGGTTGAGGTAACTCTCATCCAACAAGCCGCGGCGAGGTACCCCGGTTGGGGAACGCCGCCGGCCATCGGCCCAGAACGGGCTGCCTATATGGCGAGGGAACGGGAAGAGTGGCAGCGAGCGAGTTGCATCGTCTGTCCCAGCGGCTTCGTAAAGCGGTCCCTCACAGAATGCGGGGTGCCCGAAGACAAACTGGCCACGGTCCCGTACGGGGTGACAGTTGGGGCCCCAAGAGGTGTGGGCCTGGCAAGGCGGCGTCGGCGCCCGCCCCGCGCTTTGTTCGTGGGCCATGTGTCTTTGAGAAAAGGGGCTCCCCTGCTTTACGAAGCGGCCAGGAGGCTCAAGGGCGCCCCAGTTGAGTTCCGGGCCGTCGGCCGACTAGCGGTCACTGAGTACGGTCAGCGCCGGCTTGCCGATTTTGTGGACCTGATCGGTCCCGTGGCCCGCCCACGCGTCTGGGACGAGTACTTGGCGGCCGACCTGTTCGTGTTCCCCTCCTTCTGCGAGGGGTCTGCGACGGTCGTGTATGAAGCCCTGGCGGCGGGGCTTCCCGTTGTTACCACGCGCAACGCAGGCTCGGTCGTGCGCGACGGTGTCGATGGCTTCGTTGTAGAGGCGGGCGACGAGGGGCTTTTCGTGGAACGGATTCGCGAGATCGCCGAGAACGATGAGTTGCGGGAGTGGATGGCTGGAAACGCGCTGGCCCGGGCGCTGGAGTTCACCCAGGAGAGATACGGTGACCGGTTGATCGCTGCACTCAGCCGGTGCACCGGGGACCGATGTTCATGAGTAGGAGCTTGCAACAGGTGAGGGTGGCCGTCCTGTTTCGCCGATTCGGGCCGTACCACTATGCGCGCCTTAGCGCGGCGCGAGGGGTGGTGGAGGCCGTCGGAATCGAGTTAAGCCAGGTAGATACCGTTTACGATTGGGAACCCTCCCCCCCGCCCGACGGATGTTCTCTTGTGTCGGTCCTTAAGACCTCCCCTGAGCTCATTTCATTCAAAGAGATACGAAGGGGTGTTTGGAAAGCCCTGGATAAGGCCAGGCCTGAAGTCGTGGCCATTCCGGGCTGGTCGGGGCGATGGGTACTGGCAGCGTGGGTGTGGTGCGTGCGGAACGGGTTGCCTATCATTCTGATGTCGGAGTCGACCCCGTGGGATGCGCCGCGAATCCCCCTCATCGAGAAGCTCAAGGCGCGGATTGTAAAGTCGGCTGGAGCTGAACTTGTGGGCGGTAGACCTCACCAAGAATATTTGAAGCGCCTGGGCATGCGAGAAGGGCATATCTATTTCGGGTACGATGTTGTTGATAATCAACATTTTGCGACTAGGGCCGATGCTGCTCGGGCTCGGCGGGACGAAACGCGACGAGCACTCGGCCTTCCTCAGCGGTATTTCTTGGCTTCCGGCCGCTTCATTGCGAAGAAGAATTTCGATCGGCTGATGGAAGCGTACGCAAGGTATCGCGTTGCACTTGGCGAGGGCGCCTGGCGCCTTGTGATCCTGGGGGATGGGCGGTTACGGAACCGCCTGGAAGGGCGTTTGCGTTCTTTAGGCCTCGGAGGCTACGTGTACCTTCCTGGTTTCAAACAGTATTCGCAGCTCCCCGCTTATTACGGCTTGGCACAAGCGTTTATTCATTCCAGTGCTGTCGAGCAGTGGGGGCTGGTGGTCAACGAGGCCATGGCCGCCGGCCTTCCGGTGCTGGTATCGGAACGATGCGGCTGCGCCCCGGACCTGGTGGAGGAAGGACGAAATGGATTTACCTTCGACCCCTACGACGTCGAAGCGCTGGCCGGCCTCATGGTGCGTTTGTCGTCGATGAGTGACCAACAGCGGCAGCCCATGGGGCAGGCGTCCCGCGAGATCATTAGTCGCTGGACGCCGCAGACCTTTGCCGAGAACCTGGTGAAGGCCGTTGAGGCTGCGTTGGAGGCCCCACCCCCGAAGGCGAGGCTCTCGGACAAGGCACTCCTCTGGGCGCTGGCCCACCGGCCCTGGGCTAAGGAATGAACGTCGCCCATCTTACAGTGTCAGTTTCCCGCCTAGCGGGCGGCTTGTTTTTTACGGTCCGCCGACTGGTGGCGCAACAAGCTTTCGGGAACGGGGTGTATCCCCAAATTCTCGCACTGGAAGATGATTTCACCGGGGCTGATCGTCCGGCTTGGGATGGCCTTGCGGTGACGATCATTCCGACGCGTGGGCCGCGGGTTTTCGGTTACGCCCCTGCACTTGGCGCCGAACTCGTCGCAGCTGCCCCGGACCTGGTTCACCAGCACGGGCTCTGGATGTACCCTTCTGTCGCCTGCACCCGTTGGGCCAAGCGCTCGGGCCGACCGTACCTCGTGAGTCCCCGCGGTATGCTCGACCCCTGGGCGTTGCGCAACTCCGCCTGGAAGAAGCGCCTCGCCGGGCTCCTCTACGAGAATGCTCATCTCCGACGCGCTGCATGCCTCCACGCCCTGTGCGACGCCGAGGCCCAGGCCATTCGCGCCTACGGGCTGCGGAATCCGATCTGCTTGATACCCAACGGCGTGGATCCGCCGGCCTCACTGGAGTCTGCGCCCCCGCCCTGGCAGGATAAGGACCTCCAAGATCTCCCCGTCCTCTTCTACCTCGGGCGTTTGCACCCGAAAAAGAACTTGCTCAACCTCCTGCGCGGTTGGGCTATCGCGCAGCGCGACGTTCAAGCAGCCAGTCCGTGGCGATTGGTCATATGTGGTTGGGACCAAGGCGGTTACGAGAAGCGATTGCGGCGCGCGGTGGGGGAGCTCGGCATCGCGGATTCCGTGCGCCTCCCGGGCCCGGTGTTCGGTGCCGCCAAACACGCTTCCTTCTGCCGGTCTAACGCCTTCATTCTGCCCTCCCTCAGCGAAGGCTTGCCGGTTGCAGTGCTGGAAGCTTTCTCCTATGGCCTTACGGTACTGATGACTGAGCACTGCAACATCCCGCAAGGTTTTGCCGTCGGTGCCGCCTTCCGCATTGGGGCCGAGCCAGCCG
>Ga0114934_10002012_pt1 | contig 13175 bp, 16 predicted proteins | sample 4SBtaG_2_FD_99695 | JGI IMG/M metagenome (GOLD analysis project Ga0114934, IMG submission 99695) | Deep subsurface microbial communities from Kolumbo volcano to uncover new lineages of life (NeLLi) - 4SBTROV10_white metaG | ecosystem: Environmental > Aquatic > Marine > Volcanic ... | reverse complement strand
TTATTGCAGCAATTGCGGAGAATATGGGCATGTGTATAGAGAATGTAAATATCCAGTAATAAGCAATGGAATAATATGTATTAAAATTAATAATTATAATTTTACTAAAATATATAAAAATTTTGTAAATAATAAAAAAAATAACTTGAATATTAAAAATATTGATGAATTTATAAATAATCAGATAAAAATAATATTAATAAGAAGAAGAATATCATTAAATTTAATAGAATTTTTAAGAGGTAAATACAAGAACAAAAATAATTATATTAAAAAAATATTTGGCTTAATGACAAATGAGGAGATTGTGTTAATTAAAAATAATACATATGATTTTTTATGGAAATATATTTGGTGTGATAACAAATCGTGCAATCGTTATAAAAAGGACTACATAAATGGTAAAAAAAAATTTGAATCTCTAAAATCATTTATAAAAAATATCGGAAAATCAAATTATTCTGAACCCGAATGGGGATTTCCAAAAGGACGAAGAAAAACTCGTGAAACTAATTTTGAGTGTGCAAAAAGAGAATTTGAGGAAGAAACTAATTTATTAAATTCAGATTATAAAATTATTGATATTAAGCCGGTTGAGGAAAACTATATTTCAACAAACAACGTAAATTATTGCCATCATTATTATTTGGCAGAATTAATAAAAGAGGATGATAATTTTGTTATTGATTATAATAACAAAAATCAGTATAAAGAAATTAGTAAAATCAAATTAATGAATATAAAAAATTGTTTAAGTAAAATAAGACCATATCAAACCGCAAAAAGTAAAATATTAATTAATTTGAAAAAGATGTTAAAAATTGTTTTATCTTATTAGGAACCAATAATGAAGAAATAATTAATAATGTCAAGCCCAAGATTAATATTTTGAAAATATTATTGTTGTCTTTTGGTTTGGGTGTTATTGATTCTAATTCTATTTTTTTATTTAGTTTTTTTTCATATAATTTAATCACCTTATTTCTATCCATTATTTTTTTGCCTGTTAATGAATTAACTTCATTGTGAATATCTATTAGCCAATATACAAACTCTTGTCTTGAATTTAATTGCGGGGGAATTTGTTTTAAATTTCTTTTAAAATTTTTTCTACAAATACTACATGGAATGATATATTTAAGTGAGTTAATAAAATTTCTATAATTTTGTTTATCCTCATTTGTTGGATAAAGTGGGTAATTAAAAGATACCGTATGTAAAGTAAACCACATATGTGGACCCCAAATATTCTGATTCATATATATAATATTGATAAAAAAATTTATTTGGTATTGACTGTCCCAGTATAGTCTGGAAAACCTGTTGTTTGCCAATAATCACTGGCAAGATATGGAGGAACATTTTCACCAGTATCATTACAGGGTGCTTGCGATGGCCCTTGTTTTAAAATCTGTTCAATTTTATAATATGGAAGTGCATAAGAAAAATATCTAAATTGAGATATAAAACCGTCATATCCTTCCCAATTATTGATAATAACATCATCAAAATTTTGTTTTGGAAGCCCCTTAAATTTGCATCTTTTTTTTAATTCGCCGTTAATATATATGTCTATATAATGATTCATTACAACAATAGATAAATGAAACCACTTACCCATTGGAACATTTCCAATATCACACGATTCTTTTAATGACGAAAATGTATTCATATTGATTCCTAATTTGTTTTCGTTTGGATAAATCCACACACCAGGTGCTTGTAATGGATATGCAGTAGAATTTCCTTTATGAAAAACATGTTTATATTTATCTCCTTTAACACTATTAATAAACATCCAAAGAGAATACGAAAATTCAATGCCATATTGACCATCTTGGGACATTGGAATTTTATCTGCTGGTACTACAATTGTACTGGAACTTGCAGATTTTGTACCATAAATCAACCAAGGTTCATTTGCGAGTGTGCTTTTCATATCAGTAATAACAGTGTATCCAACATAAATAACTGTAATTACAATGATTCCTATAATTAACATCTGTTGGTAATTCATATTATAATATATTATTATATTATATTATTTTTTAATTTCTTAGAAGTCATTTTCAAGACTGTGACCTTCTTTTTCTATTTTATCTCTAATTTTAACAAGCTGACCACTTTTGAAAAAATTAATATTATATTTTTTTCCGTCATATGGACCAGAAGTATAAAGATTCATAACATCATTTGGATGTAATGCAGAACCAAAGAATTGAAATCTTGAAATTTGTCCATAAAATCCACCGTCTTTTGCAATATAAATCCTACTATCATCTCTGATTATCGGCAAACCCTTAAGAACACATGAACGTTCTAATTTACCATCAATATACATATCAACATTTCTGTTATTTAATACATATACGATGTGTACCCATTTTTGAAGAGGAATATTTTTAATATCACATCCTTCATTAGGGTCAACAGTTGTTGAAATTCTTGCATGAATAGAATTTGTTTTAGGGTAAAAATACATCCCGGGCTCCAAATCGATATTGCCTGATTTCGAAAAGTTTGACTGTCTTACAAAAATATTTTTCCAACTACCGAATTTATAATTCCAGTCACTTACATATACCCATAAACTATATGTTGATGCATATGGATTTGCATTTCTTGGGGGTTTTTTCGATTTAATTTTGTTTGTGAAGGCATTTGTCGGCTGGTCGATTAGTACGGGATTTTTTGAAGCGTATTCACTTGAACTATCACTATAAATTGATATTACAATTAATACAATAAAAATTAATACAATTAATCCAATTACTAATCCTTTATTTGATTGAGCATGTTGATAAACTGTATTACCAACAGAACGCATTTTACTTCCAACACCATTTGTTTTTCTTGTAGAATTCATCGAATTATATAATATATCAAGATTATTTTTTTTGGTAAATCAATGATCTCATATTTCTTTTATAGTAATTTTTAATCGCATCTTTTTCTGTTTCAAATAAATATTTAATCTGTTTTGGAGATAATGAATTATTCGAATAAAACCCCTTGTACATTAATCCAGCAAAACCATTATCATCTGTATTTGCAATATAAATATTACTTGTTTTCATTATAATCGGCTCTCCTTTTAAAATAACACTTTTTTCTAATTCACCATTTTTATAAATTGCTACATTGCTATTATTTAAACTAACAGAAATATGAATCCATTTATTGACATCTATATTTTCTAATGTTATCAACTCTGAATTAGATGTTCCCTGAGTATTAAATATAACCACGACATTATTTTCAACTGGCGATAACCAAATACCAGGCGTTTGTATCTTTGCGAGATAATCGTTTCCTGTTTTTATTATTGCAGAACCGTGATGCAATACGTGTTTCCATTTTTTAAAATTACATGTCATCCAATCATTTCCACACATTTTTGATTTTTCCATTGCACCATTATCTGAACCAGATAAATATAACCAAAAACCATATGTTAACTGTTTTTTACTTACTAATGGAATATCTTTTCCGGGAATATAATTTGTTACAATGCCATCTGAACTTGTATACGAAAACTGATTACGACAATCTTGAATATTCTGTGAATATTTTAAAAAACGAATAGAACCATCCGGTAACCCATATGTTTTTTGAACACTGTGATATAATATAATTACAGATGTTATTAATAATATAATTCCATAGAAGAAAAATTGCGCTTTTGGCAAAGTTGCAAAGAAAGACGATGTTGCCAAACCTCCTTTTTTAATTGTTTCATGTATGGGTTTTCCTGTCATAAAGGATATCAAAAATAACATCAAAAATACAGCCACAAGAATAAATATTGCCAATGATAATTTTTCTTTGGTATTCATTAATATATATATTTATTACATATTAATTTGTTGTTTTTATCTGCTTCTTTACCTTAATTTTTTTCATATTTCTGAAAAAACTATTATTTGTTTCTGTGCCATCATATGCACTTTGTATAAAAACAATTATTGCAACCACCATAAATAAATATTTTGGGATTTTGCAAAATATTCTTATAATTGAATTATAATTATAATAATCAATAACAATTACTAATATAAATATAATTATTGATATAATAAACCATTTATTAGTAGATACCATTATATATTATATGCTCCAATAATTTTTTATACCTGGTCTGCAATATGTTATAAATTTTTTATATGGATAATAAATATTCCCCCTCATTTTATATAATTTATTCTTTTCTTTGCAAATTCCACAATTATCTCCATTTTCACAATCAGGAACAGGTGGATTTATAAATGTAAATTTATTTTTACAACATATTTCTGGTGCATCATATAATATGTAAGATTTTCTAATTTTACATTTATTATCCACCAATAAAGTTTGATATTTATTCCATGGTTTTGGACATTTTTTATTTTCATGGTTAATTATAAAATGTTCTTTTGCACCACATAAAAATAATAATAATATTAGCAATATTATTATATATTCGCCTTTCATATACTATAATTTAATATTAAATTTATCATTTTTTTGTAATCAAATGAACAATTATGTTTTTCTATATCTTTATGTAAATAACAAAAATATATAATCGGTTAATTTAAGTTTTTTTACAATTTTTGTAATGACAATTCGGTTTGTTTGGAATATATTATTTTCTAATATTTTATAAATATTCAGTAATTTTCTTCTCCAATTTAGAAGTATATTTGCAACCAAGTATTAACATATTACGGTAAATAAAAGATAATCTTACTATATTAGTTAATTCTGTTTCATTTTTTGGATTTGCTTTTAAAATAAATAATTGTCTTGTATTAAATTGTTCGTTTGTTTCGTTTTCTTCTTTATGAAGTTTAAGTTTCATATTGTTTATATTCATAATGCTCATTATATTATATTATATTATAATAACTTCAAGTGAAAACAACTAATTTTTTAAAAACTAATTCATATGCAAAAATTCCCAGATACAAAGATGCTAATGTAATAATAAATCCATCGTTAAATAATCCACCTGATAATCCAAGATTCGGTGGTGCTTTTCCATGATAATGTATTGACATAACAACGTGCATAATAAATAATACAATAAATGTATGATAAATATCATTTGCTATATGTTTGTATTCTGGTGAAACTTTAATTTTTAAAAACATTTATATATATATGTAATATAAATTTTATAGTTTAGTTTCTTGCATTTTAATATTTTTACAATATAAAGATGATTCTAAAAAATAAAACAAATGAAAAAAAAATAGATGAAATCAAAAATTATTTGTTATCAGATAATGAATTAAAAAAAATTATGGATATTAAAATTAATTTTGATTCTAATTTAAAAGAATTAAATTTCCTAACAAATTATGAAGGGAATGAGGATAATACAATATTAAATGATATTAATTTAACTGAAACAATTTTTGGCAAAAATATTCTTCAAAAACGGCTGATAAATTATAAATATAATAAAAATAAAATAGATAATATAAAAAAAATAATTAAATATATAAAAAAAAATAAAATAAAAATAAATTTTAAAAATATAAGTGAAAATTCCAATAATGTATTATGGTTTTTTAAAAAAATAGATGAAAATTTTAAATCAATACTTGAACAACTTTATTTTAATTTACCTATTGAAAAATTAAATAAATTTTTAAATTCACACAAAATTACCTTAAATATAAGTTCTATTTATAATATTTATATTTATCCTATTACAAATATATTGGGACCAATTATAAGTATTATTATTCCATATATTTTATTAAGGATATATGGATTTAAATTGCCATTTTCATTTTTTTATAAAATGATCAAAACATATGTAAATGGTTTAAAAGATCCAAAAAGATTATTTAGCACAATTTTATATGTCGGAATTTATTTATATTCAGTTTATAAAAATTTTAGACAAGCATATGATTTAAAAAAATTAACAAATATTTTTCAAAATAAGATTATATGTTTGAATAAATTCATAAATGAAGTTATAAATATTTATGAAAAATTTAAACAATTTTATCAAATTGATGATATTAGTGAATTAATAAATGAACTTAAAAATATTCCTAAAGAAATTAAAACATTTGCACTAACAGGAAATATATTATATTTTGTTAACAAATATAGAAATTATGATAAGTTTATTGAAATGTTTAATATTGTCGGAGAGATAGATCTTATTTATAATATTAAAAAATTAACAGATAATGATTATTGTTTTACTAAATTTACCGATAACACAAAACCAATTATAATATTTAAAAATATGGCACACCCATCTTTAATTAATCCAGTATATAATAATATCAAATTAAAGGGTAAAAATTGTATAATAACGGGACCAAATGCTGCAGGAAAATCAACATTTATCAAGGGCTTGGTTTCAAATATTATATTGGCCCAAACATTGGGAATTTGCAGATCAAAATATGCAAAAATAACACCTTTTGATTATATTAAAACACATTTAAATACACCCGATACAATTAACACACAATCATTATTTGAAGCAGAAATGTATAAATGCAAAGAAATTATCACATCCATCAAAGATAATAAAAATAAATCACTTATTATTTTAGATGAATTATTTTCATCAACAAATTATAGAGAAGGTTATGCGGGGTCCGCTGCAATTATGAAAAAAATAAATAATTATCCAAATACATGTTCAATTATAACAACACATTATGAAAAATTACCATATTATGCTAAAAAAATTGGATATAAAAACTTTATGTTCCCCATTAAACGAGATAATGCAAGTCAATTATTATTTCCATATAAAATTAAAAAAGGAATATCACATGATTTTGTTGCATTAGAAATATTAAAAATAAATAATTATGATTCGGATATAATAAATAATGCAATTAAAATATCAGAGTCGTTTAATTTTTAATAATTTTATATATGAATTTACTAAATATGGAAAATATTATATTAATTTTATTGTCAGTATTAATTGTGATCGTGCTTGGAATTGTTTATTTTGGATATAAAAAAATTTCTGATTATCAAGTAAAATTAAGTAAAATGCAGTTGGATATTATTGCATTACGAAATTTCATTGATGAAAGGGTATTAGGAAATTCTCAAATTAATATGATGACATATGGCGGGGGACAAGTATATGATAGCAATATTGTTGGTGAAGAGCAAAAAAATAATTTTGATAAAGAAGTGGTTGGTGATGGCACACTGTCTAATAAACAAAATAATTTAGATGATTCTGATGATTCTGATGATTCTGATGATTCTGATGATTCTGATGATTCTGATGATTCTGATGATTCTGACGAGCCCGATGACTGTGATCACTCTGATATTTTAGATACCTCGGCTGTTCCAGATGATTCAGATGTTCCAGATGATTCAGATGTTCCCGATGTTCCCGATGATTCAGATGTTCCAGATGATTCAGATGTTCCAGATGATTCAGATGTTCCAGATGATTCAGATGATTTAGATGTTCCAGATGACCCAGTTGTTCAAGATAAACCGGTTGTTCCAGATGATTCAGATGTTCCAGATGATTCAGATGTTCCAGTTGTTCCGGTTGTTCCGGTTGTTCAAGATAAACCGGTTGTTTCAAATGATTCAGATGTTCAAAATGTTTCAATTAGTAAAGATGTAGTTGGCAGTGATGTAACATATAGTTCGGAAACAGAAAATAATCAAGTTAAAAAAATGCAGGTGACATTTGGCGAGCCGAACGACACAGAATATGTAAATGTCCCCCGTCAAATTAATGTTGGTAGCAATTTAACAAAAGTCATATTAGTTGATTCCCCTGCTGTAAAAAGAAAGAATAAAAGAAAGAATAAAAGAAAATCGCCATCGGTTTCACCAAAAGATTTTTCTGTGGGGACTGTTATGAAATCTAAAAATGATGGGAATAATTATTTTGTTAAAGAAAACTCGAATGGAGTTAAAAGGTGGTCTAAAATTAAAAATTAATTTATTATTTTGTTAAATAGTGCAACAAAATAATATAAGTATTATATATATGAATCCAATCAGAATTCCAAATAACAAATATCTTAATTGCCCAGCCCAAATGTCAGATGGCAGACAATTTACAGATTATAGACAAAATAGCAAAGTAAATCAAGATGTAATGCATAACAAAAATATTCAATCTAATTTTGATTTTAGAAATTATTTAACTAATAATGGAACTGCTATAATTGATACAGATAGAAACTTTGCAAAAGACAAAAATGAATGTGAAGACTGCAATGCAACTCATATTAAAAATAAATATATTTGCAAAACTAATTATATTGGTCAAATGTGTGAACCATTTGATATTAACGGCGTTGGAAGAACCTCAATTTCTGTTGATGCGAGAAAAGTACCGACTATCAAGGAACTTAATAAAACTGTTAATGAATTTAATATGTTTCTTCAAACAAATATGATTGAAACTGCTGCCAAACCAGGTATCATATGTGAATCATGTTTAGTTAAAGATTAAACATAATAATTTTACCATGCTTATTACGACTTATTTCTGCAGATGTAATAACCAAACTTTATGATTTTTATGAACTGTTATTTTATTGTATTTGATTTTATGAAAAAACAAATAATAATAAAAATTATGCGGGATTTTTAAAAATATATTTGCTACTTTTTTTTTATAAAGTTTATTTATAAGAATATAAATTTTAATCCCACTTAATGATAACATAATATCCTTTATTTTTGAAATATTTTTACCACCCCACGGCGGGTCAATATAAACAACATCATTTTCTAATTCATCATGTATTATATTATAATCAACGTTATAATATTTTATATTTTTAATTCCCAATACATTTGATAAATTATGTTTAAGAATATTAAAATGAGTAATATTTATTTCAACAGCATTTACTCCTTTAAAATATTTGGCGAAATATATTGTATCTCCACCCATACCACTCGTTGCGTCTGTTATAATTAATTTATCTATATTTTCTAAATTATTTATCATTATTTTAACAATCCATTTTGCTAATTCAGGCTTTGATATTGAATACAGTCCAATATCGGTCATTTTAAATTTATTATCGTATATTTTGGATTCGTCCATTTCATAATAATTTTTCATTTCATTATCAGAAAAATCAATTTCGATCGGTTTATTTATATATATTCCATTATTATTTATATCTAATTGTTTAAAATCATCATTTTTATTATCCATCGTTAAATATTATTATGCGGTAGTTTTTATGTAAAAAATTATTCGTATATAATAATGGGAAATACAGAATCAACGCTTCAACAACCAAATAGAAGAAAATACAGAAAAAAATTTAGAAAACAAGTCCGTAGAAAACAACAAGGTATATCAAAAATATCTGAGTATTCGCCATATGAAATAATGGCATTAAAAAAAGATTGTTCATTAAAAGATTTAAAAAAAAAATATAAACAATTGGCCACTATTTATCATCCGGATAATGGAGGTAATAAAAAAATTTTTATGAAAATTGTTAAATCATATAATGCTATTTTATTTGAAAAAGAGTCAGAAATTGATAATAGAATTGAGGCACCAGTTATAAATAAAGAATATAATCATAAAAATAAAAATACTATTAATCGTGAAAATGTATATGTAGATAAAGATAATTTTAATAATAAAAAATTTAATAAAGTTTTTAGAGATTATAGAATAGAAAATCCATATGATAAAGGATATGGTAAAATAATGGCTGAATCTGAAAAAAATCATAATAGAAGAGAAAATATTAATATCGAAAGATTAACTTCATTAAATAAGGGAAATTTTAATGATAATTTTAATGAAAATCAATCAACGACCATTATTAAATACGAAGAACCCCAGGCATTATATTCAAATGGACAAAATAATGTTATGGAACTCGGTATTAAAAATATTGATGATTTTTCAGGAAATAATTATACTGATTATAAAAAAGCATATAATAATAAATTTTTTAATCCCAATAATGTTAAGTATAAAACATATAAAAGTGTAAGAGAATATGAAAATGCAAGGTCACAAAAACAAGAGATGACACAAGAAGAGTTCGAATATCATAATATGATGAAAAAAAAAAATGAGCAAGAAGAAATCGAAAGAAGAAGAATCCAGAGAGAATATGATCAAATTTACGAAAAACAATTTAATAATTTGAATAAAGTTTTTATAAAAAAATAATCTAAAAGATAGCATCATAGGCAAATGTTTTGCCGTAAGCAGACTTAGACATAACAATTTGTTTTGTCTCATATACTTAAAATCGCATAAATCACATTAGTTAAAATATGACCATTTATAATTAAAGGAATTATAAATTATTGCAATTCTTTATTGATTTTACACCGTTATGTAAAACCTATTAAAAGTATATATGCCTAAAATAGACATAATTTTGATAAATTAATAAAAATTGATTTTAATATATATAAATAATTATCAATAATATTAACCAATATGGATTTGAATCATAAAACAATGAAACAACTAAAAGTTATTTGTAGAAAAAATAAATACAAAGGTTATTCTAAATTTACACCGATGAAGTTTTAAAATGGGACAAAAACAACTTAAAGAAATGTATATATACTAATATGTAAAACAAAGATATTTAGAATGGTCAGTTTTGCTGGATGCAGTAAGTATGGTATGAGGATAAATCATCCTATCCAATGATTCCATATTCATTCTTCGTGTTGTATTTCTGGTTGGGACTTAAGATGTCTAAAACATTTCTAGGTGTTAATCGGTAAGGAAATATAACCTTTAGCAAACGAAGCAGTAAAACAACTGCTGTCAGTGGCTTACTCTCACGGGATGACGACGGGGTGTTGCTAGCCCATTTATTTTCTTACGAAAATAAATCCACACAACCAAAATTTACACGTCCTGAAACGGGCAAACTTTAAAGATATATTATGGGATTTTGTCCCATTTTAAAACTTCATCGGTGTAAAAAAGCGGATTTGATACAGTTTATATTATCTAAAAATAAACCCAAAAAGTTTAAGAAAACCATTATAATTAAAAAGAAAAGAAATAATAAATTAATAAAGTTAGTTAAATTTATAAAAATTAGTGATTTAGAAACTTTGTTAAATAAATACAATGAAGCAAGTAAAAAAGGTTATTTATATGAAAAATTATGGGATATTATAATAAAATGTGGATATTGTCCGCATTTTAACAGTAGTTTATTTCAACATATGGATGGCAATATAAATCTGGGTAAAATGAAAGTTATAAAAGACTTGGAATGTTATCTTAAAAATAATAAAATTTTTAGTAAAAATAAAGGTGGTTCTAGTGATATTACATTGCGAAAAAATGATGGTCCTTGGATATTTATTTCATCTAAATTTTATAATGATAGTAAAAAATCTATTAAAGATTATGAAGTTCAAGATATATTACACCTTTTAACATTTAAAACGCCGACTTATTTATAGATTTTCAAAGTTTTTGCTCTTGATTTCTTCGGTTTATATTTCTTGGTTCTGTTATAACTTCCTTGAAAAAGTTTTTTATATGTTGCTTTTGGAATTTCTTTTATTAGTTTTCTAATATTTTGTTTGAGTTTTTCTAATCCTATATCATTTTGTTTTCGTAATTTACTCTTCAAAACACTAAAATATCCTTCAATTACATTTGTAAAATGTTGATAAGGAACAGCGTATAATAAATGATTATCTTTTTGTATTACATCTTTTACATTTTTATTTCTATGACTACTTGCATTATCCAATACAATTAGTTTATTTTTATATTTTCTAACTACAAATTTATTCAAAAAATTTATTAATCTTACACTATCTATACCTCCCTTATCATATATTTCATAACCAATAACTCCTTTTGTGCTAATAGCAAATATACCTGTATATTTTTTAAATACTTCTTGACTATGTGTTTTAATTACACATCTTTTACCAATTGTTTCATAACAATGCTTTCTTACTTCGTATGCGTTCAACGATGTTTCATCAATAGAAATTATATCATCTAACTTATGCTTCTTTATCATTTTGTAAAATGTGTCTAATTGTTTGTTTATATCTATTGGTTTTTTGTATCGGGTTTTTGGTTCGTGTCTAACTTTTGTTTGTTTCAATGTAATATTATTGTCTTTTACAACTCTATAAATTTGCATCTTTGATAATTTTACATCATGGTATTTTTCTTTTAATTTTTGTAATAAATCATTCATCGTAATAGTTTTATCCTTTTTAATTTCTTTTTTGATAAAATCAACATATTCCTTTTTAACCTTATATGCTACATATTTCCTTGTTTTTCTTTTAACTGCCTTTGTGGTTTTAAATTTCTCAACCCATCTCATTAAACTTCGTTCATTACAACCAAATATTTTACAAGTTTCAACTTGATTTTTTATTTTTAGATAATGTTTTACTGCGGATAATTTATAATCTTCGCTTTTATGTGGAGCCATATTACTTATATAGTATATATTTAAAAATTAATCATTATAATATAATAACTATGCCTGATAAAAAGAAATTATTCAAATATAAAAAGGAACAACATGAAGTATTAGAAAATTTATTAAATATTTTAAATTATAATAATGACTATACTTTTTATTTATATGATTTAGATAATAATAAAAACTTACAAGAGAGCATAATCAGTTTGAGTAATGAAATAAAAAAATATTATCCCGCCAGTTCTTGTATTGGAGTTAATAATCAAAAATGTAAAAGACCATATTTAAGCATTATTCGGTATATTTTGAAGTTTCATAATAAAGAATTGTATGTTATGGATTTTACAATGAATATTGAAAATGGAGAAACAACAAGAACGAAAAAATATAAGATTATTTAGGAATATTTATATAATTGCGTTAAATTATATAAAGATATAATATTTAGTAATTATATAGAGATGAAAAAGCGGAAAAAGAAACCGAAAGATAAAATACAAAAATCCGTATTTGAACCAAAAACACGAGGTAATTTTATTGTAGTGAAAACAAGTTTAAAATCTATCCTAAAAGATTATGAAACTAATTTTCCAATCATAAATAATTTAGTTTTAGAATATAATGAAATTGTAATTAGAACATATCAGTTTATACGATTATTCATTTTACATAAATATTATAAGAATGAACCTATACCTAAATTAGATAAGGATACAATATTATATTTTATTCGTGCTGGTGGTA
>Ga0114934_10002010_pt1 | contig 13186 bp, 7 predicted proteins | sample 4SBtaG_2_FD_99695 | JGI IMG/M metagenome (GOLD analysis project Ga0114934, IMG submission 99695) | Deep subsurface microbial communities from Kolumbo volcano to uncover new lineages of life (NeLLi) - 4SBTROV10_white metaG | ecosystem: Environmental > Aquatic > Marine > Volcanic ... | reverse complement strand
GTAATCAGCACTACTACTCCAAGTTGTTGAACCTGTATTTACAAAAGTAAGCGAAACATTCATTGTTGAAGAAACAGGAATTATTGCTGGGGCAGGTAATACTTGGCTTATATACGAAGAATTATTCGATTTTGCATCTAAAACTAAAACCCAATCATTTTCATCAGCCGGTGTTCCAGGAGGATCAAATTCTCTTATAGGAGCACCTGTACCACATGGAATATTATTGTCAGCAATAGACCAATTTCCTGTACGAGGATCGAACCATCTTGCATCCATTAATGGTCCAGGAAGTTGTTCCATTTTTAATCGAATATTACTTCCGTTTGCAGCATAAACCATTAAATTACTGCCATCAGCAGATTGAGTTGCTACAATTTTTGTAGATACAGTTCCTTCTCCATTAGTAACTGAACCAGTATTTCCATCAATTATACTCAAATTTGGAACTCTGGTTAAAAATTGTTCGTCAGTTACCGAAGTCATTAGCTCATAAACATGTTGCATATCATTCAATCCCGGATCGTTTAAATGATTTGCCCAATCACTATCAAAATCCCAAAGACTCATGTGACCATAAAAATGTCCGAAACCTCCCGAAAAAACAGTTTGATATGCTTGATAACGACATTGCCAATCACCGTATCCTCCTGGTCTTAGTTCATAACCTCCTTCAAAAAGCCATGTCCCTTTTGCAGGACTTAAACTCCAATCGTTTAAAATTCTACTAATTTGATCGGTTGGCTGGTCTTGGGTGGAGTTAAAATCCATAAAGGCGTCATTTGGGAACCAATGGGATGAGCTATTCGACCATTTTGGACCATGATAACTCATTAGTGTTGTAGTATAATCAGCATTGCCGTCGTCATTATTAATCCCATTAACTCCATCGGCAACACCTTCTGCCATTTTTCTATATGTTGGTTTATAATCGACACCATCATATTCTGGAATACCATCTCCTCCCATCATCCAAATTATATTCGTTTTATTTCTAAATCTTGTACCTATCCTATCCATTGACCATAAGTATATGCACTATGTATATCAAAAATACGACTAGAAGAACTGCAAGAAATACGAGAGGAACCCCATGCAGGTAGTAATACTACATAAATATCTTTTGAAGCTGCTACATCAATAATATATTCTAAATGATCCCAATAATCATATTGTGTTGCATCGTTAGGATCGTTCCCGGCGGTCACTAATGGTTGGGTTGGATCGTATTTGCCTCCTGACATTGCAAAAGGTTGATCACCATATCTATTTGCTGCATTTCTTGATTGATCCCAATCAAAAGAATTAATTCCAATTATGTTAAATTTTAAATCTTTTAATGTTTGCAAATAACTCTCAACTTCACTTCTAGTTAAATCCCAAGGAATTTCCCAACATGTTTGTCCATTGGGGAAAAAAGGAGTTCCATCATCATGAACAAGAAACCTATTATTCGGACTCATTTTTAAATCGACTTGGGCTATAGATTGTTGACCTAATAATAATCCTAGGATTATTATTAAAAATTTAGAAGTTTTTATCATAAAGCGATAAGTTTTTTAATAAGTTGATGTAAAGTCTCACAAGGTTGTCTATAATAACTTGCATTAATATGCAGCAAATTTAAAATTTTTTTTTAAACGGCAAAGGATTTTCTTTTAAAATTTATGTTAGGTGATTTTGTATCGTTATTCGGCAATGCTCAAGTAAACTTGGCATTGCACTTATTCCTAACAAAATTCAGCTTTAATTTCAAATTCCCGATACGCTAAAGCTACGGGGCAGGCATTTCACAATAGCGTGATAAACAGTTTTCACATTAAGTTCTTTTCTTAAGCGTCCATGTCTTTGTAAAGTATGTAATACATCAAAAACGCTAATAATCCTTTTTGCATTTCATTCTTATTATTATATTCATTTATCTTAATCGTGTTGTTTTTGATGGTTCCGTTTGCTCTTTCAACTTCCGAATCAAGTTCGAAACAAGCTATCCCGTTTGTTTTCAGTGTTCCCGGTTTTGTAAACCTATGTTCAATTTTATTTCAGTTCGTTATTGCTCCTGAAATTATACAATTGAACTCATATCGGTATTAGCAGGGGGAAAATTTATTAAAAGTTCAATTTAGTTATTTGAACCGAAAACCCTTTTTAAAATATCGGTAACTCTTGCCATAGGGTCTTTTCTGATTTTCTTTTCCTGTTCGGCTAATTTCACGAATAACCCGTCAATAGCTTTTTGTGTTGTATAATCTACTAAATTCGTATTAACTGTAGGTTTATTTATCAATGGTGCCACTTTGTTATATTTCGTGGTCAGGGTGTTCCACGATTTGGTTGTAGATACATTACCAACCAACGGTTTATCAAGTGCTTGTTTTACGACAGGTTTGAATGTGTTAAACAAATCTTGTGCGGTTTTTTTTCTAAAATATTCTGTGGCGGCATTATCTGCACCCCGAAGGATACCGAATGCATCCTGAATACTCATATTTTTTATGGCATTAACGAAAATAGGTGTTGCCTGTTTGGAGGCACTTTCTGCCGAACGATTTAATCGTAATATCACATCGTCAATAAGTTTAGTAATACCAATGGCTTTGAGCATAGTATTGTCTTTATTTTCCATAATGACCTTAGCTTCCGGCGGAAGTAGAATCTTAATTGCCTGATTCTTATAAAATCCATTGGTCTTTGATACCACAGAAACAGCTGTGTCGGTACTAACTTTCAATGCGTTTTTAAGTCCTTGAATCACTTCTTGTTCGGTTAATGGGTTATTACCAGATGTTTCCATAGGTAGTTGATTAACAACATCTTGAAAAACATCACAGCTATTGAAGACAAATAAAAATCCAACAATAATGAGTGATAAACTAAGTTTTTTCATAATATTTTTTTAAAGGGTTTTTACAAAACATCTTCTGCGTTTATGTTGAATATGGTCATAGTTTTTCCAATGGACAATTACCGGTTGATTTGTTTCAAAAATTCCTGTTGTTTTCATAACATTTATGCCATCTTGAAGCATGGTATGTTGCAGTTCGGCAAATAGCGTAACGATTGCTCCCGTTTTTTCATATTGCGGCAAAACACCGGCAAGCAATAAGTCAATAACAGTTGGATGTTTGAGTGCTTTAAGAATAGGCATAAATCCAAACGGAAATAATTTTCCATGTGCTTTCTGCATGGCTTTCGATAGATTCGGCAGTGCGACAAGAAATCCGACAGGTTCGTTGTCTTTCTCTACAACAAAAACATAACGGGGATTTAATATTTTTAAATATTTTTCGGCATAAAGTGTTTTAGTTCTATCGTCAAAAGGAGTAACATACGGCAACCTTGCAAAACCCTCATTTAAAACAGAAAAAATTTTTTTGACATAAGGTTGTATTTGTTTACGATTGTTAAATGTAGTAACCTCAAGACCATATCTTTTTTTTACAATATCGGCACCCCGTTTTGCTTTTTTTACGGCATATTCACCCAACTTCAGTTCAAATTCCACCCAATCGTTTTCTTTTTGATAGCCAAGGCGTTCCAAATGTTTCTGATAATAAGGCAGATGATAAACAGAAGCAACCGATGGCCAATAGTCAAACCCTTCGATAAGCATTCCTTGCGTATCAAGGTTGGTAAATCCGAGTGGTCCGTGCACTTTATTCATGCCTTTTTTTCTCCCAAAGTCTTCAGCCGCCTGAATCAAGGCATCAACCACTTCGGCATCGTCAAAAAACTCCAATTTAGCAAACCGGACATATTGTTCCCCTGTTTTTTCGTTATACTTTTTATTAATAATGGCCCCGATTCGTCCTACACATTTTTCATTTTTATAGGCTAAATAAAAAGCCGTATCGCAAAAAGAAAATGCCGGATTATGTAAGGGATCAAGTGCTTTGATTTCATCATTGATAATGGGTGGCACCCAATATTTATTATCCTTATATATTTCAAATGGCAAACGAACAAATTGCTTGATATCTGCCTTTGATTCAACCTTTTTTAGCGTAACTGACATTAAAAATAAATTTTTGGAAAGATACAATCAAAATTTTAAACAAATAAATATTTATACTGGAAGTTCATCAGGTTTTTTCAATGATGACACTATTATTCATTTGATTTTCAGTCAGATATATAATTGTGATTTTTAAAAAATAAATTCATTTTTTCAGGGGTTTTACAAGAACCCCTATTTCAATTTTTGTTTGTTGAAAATAATTGAAAAGATTTTACAAACAATCTATCTGTTTATTATATTTTTGAAAAAATATTTTTTTACCAATGAAGAAAATTCTCATCACAGGTGGAGCCGGTTTCATCGGCTCTCATGTCGTAAGGCATTTCATTAACAAATATCCTAACTATCAGATATACAACTTAGATAAACTGACTTATGCCGGTAATTTAGAAAATCTAAAAGATGTAGAAAACAAACCGAATTATCATTTTATTAAAGCAGACATTGTTGACAAAGAGGTTATTTTCTCATTATTTCGTAAACAGCAATTTGACGGTGTTATCCATTTAGCCGCCGAATCGCATGTGGACCGTTCCATCTCCAATCCAACAGAATTTATTTTTACCAATATTGTAGGGACAGTCAATTTACTCAATGCTGCTCGTGAGATATGGAATGATAGTAATGACAACCTCTTTTACCATGTTTCCACCGATGAAGTTTATGGTTCCTTAAGCGAAACGGGTTATTTTACCGAAGAAACATCCTATGACCCACGCAGCCCATATTCGGCATCAAAGGCAAGTTCCGACCACCTTGTCAGAGCTTATTTTCACACCTATAAATTGCCAATAAAAATATCAAACTGTTCCAATAATTTCGGGCCTTATCAATTTCCCGAAAAACTAATCCCATTAGTTATAAACAATATCAAGCACAATAAACCATTACCTATTTATGGCGAAGGGAAAAATGTACGCGACTGGCTTTTTGTGGAAGACCATGTGCGTGCTATTGACCTGATTTTTCATGCAGGAAAAGTTGGTGAAACCTATAATATTGGTGGGAATAACGAATGGGCAAATATTGATTTAGTTAAAAAAATTTGCTGGATTACCGATAAAAAACTAAACAGAACTAAATCTTCAGAATCGTTAATTACTTATGTTAAAGACCGGGCAGGTCATGATTTACGCTATGCCATTGATTCATCAAAACTTCAACAAGAATTAAATTGGCACCCGTCGCCGGATTTTGACAACCTACTTGAAAAAACTATCTCGTGGTATCTTGAAAATGAATCGTGGTTGAACAATGTAACTTCCGGAAACTATCAGAAATACTATAAAACTCAATATGCCAAAAGGTAAACAAATAGGGCTTTCATTATTTTTTTTGTGCATACCCCTGTTGCAAATCATGGCCGCCACAGTACCTAAGAATATTACCAATAGCACATTGAAAATAGAACAAACGATAACAAGTATTCAAATTGATTCTTCGGAAGTAAAAACAACAAAACCACATAAATTGACAGCAATTATTTTGGCATTACTAACCGGTCCATTGGGTGGACATCGTATTTATCTTGGTACTTCTACACAAGTCCCCTTAATATATACTGCCACATTAGGTGGTTTTGGTGCGCTTGTTGTCGCAGATATTATTGCCATCCTTGTCACAAGGGATCTAGCTAAGCTACTGAATAATGAAAGAATGTTTATGTGGATAACACCAAAACAAAAACAACTATGAATTCTTCAACCCTACTAAAAATAACACCATTTTTTTTGTTGACTTTTCTGATTACAGTACCTGCTGTTTCGCAAACAAGAGAATTTTCAATGGAAGAAACAAAGTTTTTTAAAGACATGAATAATTTTCTTACTAAATCTAATCAGAAAAAAGGGAAAAAATTGATGGATCAATTTGCCCTTTCCTTTAACAGTGGTTATTTTGGAAAATTGGAAAAGGAGAATATCTTTGCTTTCTGTAATGCATATCTTCAGAAAAAACACGCATTGGCATTTCCACATTTTGAACATTATTTAACTTTATTGATTAACATCCAAAAACAGAATATTCCGAAATCAAACTATCAAGCGCTTGAATCCTATTTGTTTGATATCATGCCTAATAAAAAAATAACACTCCGAAAAACGGACAACTTTATTCAAAGCATAAGTAACTTAGTCATCAAAAATGATTTATATTATTCCCATGCCGTAGAATGGCAACTCTCTAATAACAATTATCAATTTCTTAAAGATAAAAAAACATTTAAAATTAAGATCCCTAAAACAAATCTCACTGCCTATGCCAAAAAAGACAGTTCCAATATATACGAAACCGTGGGTACTTACTTACCAATGGAATACAAATGGATAGGCTCTGGCGGAATAATTACATGGGAACGCGCTAACCTGCCAAGAGATCAAATATCTGCAACACTGGGTAAGTATATAATTGATATGCAGAAATCTAATTTTAAGGCAGATAGTGTTCAATTTGTTTATACCAAGTTTTTTCAACAACCGATTTACGGTATTTTAACAGAAAAAGTAACAGACATTGGTAAGGGTAAAGATCCTTTATATCCACAGTTTGAGTCGTATAAAAAACGATTTAAGTTTAAAAATATATTTGAGAATATTGATTTTGAAGGCGGTTTCTTAATGAAAGGCTTAAAAATTTACGGACAAGGCTCAAAAGCAGACAAAGCAAAAATAATGGTATATTATAAAGACACCTTGCGTGTACTAGCCACATCAAAACTATTTGTATTAAAACCCAAGCAAATTATTTCTAAAAACACGGCAGTCTCTATTTATTTGGCACACGACTCAATTTTTCATCCCGGATTAATATTCAAATATAATGACAATATCAAAACCATTCAATTTATCCGTGATGGCAAAGGGCTCACTAGGGCACCTTATATTGACACTTACCATCAAGTTCTGATGGATGTTAAGCTGATTTCATGGAACATCAATGTGCCTAAACTTGATTTTGGCGTTACCGGTGGAAGCACCCAACATAAAGCACAATTCAAATCTATTGATTTTTTCAAAATCGGAGATTATTTGGCCATTCAGAAAATGGACACGAAAAACCCATTGTCAGTAATTCGTGCCTATGCTCATAAAAATGGATCAGATGTGTTTTACGATAAAGATTTTGCAAACTTTTTGAGAGCATCTATCCCGCAGACAAAACAATATTTACTTAATGTCTGCTATCTCGGGTTTATTGATTATGATTCCGAAACAGGTATAGTAACTGTTATGCCTCGTTTATATAACTATCTGAAAGCAAGTGTAGGCGATAGAGATTATGATGTTATTAATATTAATTCCGATGTACAATCAGGCAATAATGCATCGTTAAGTCTTTTAAATTATTTCATGAATATCCATGGTGTTCCTCAAATATTTTTAAGTGATTCACAAAATGTAATGATATTCCCACAAAACAGGGAAATTGTTTTAAAAAAGAACAGAAACTTTGATTTTGACGGAAAAATTCGTGCCGGTATGTTTTTATTTGCCGGATCAAATTTTGCATTCTTATATGATCTGTTTAAAATTAAAATGCCTGATATCTCGTACATGAAAATGCAAGTTCTCAGCGATGAATATGATAAAAATGGCATGCGTATTCCTGTCATTGTCAAGAATAAGATTGAAAATGTTAGTGGAGAATTACTTATAGATTTACCTAACAATAAATCGGGGGTTAAACCTTCACCTCAATATCCTATCTTTAAATCGTTTAATGACTCCTATGTTTATTTTGACAGTAAAAAAATCCAAAAGGGGGTCTATCATCGCGACAAATTTTATTTTCAGATTTATCCGTATGAGATGGATAGCTTAGATAATTTTAACAAAGATAATATTAAATTTGGCGGATACTTTGTATCCGGAGGTATCTTTCCGCCATTTGAGGAATCGCTTAAAATCCAACCGGACTATTCACTTGGTTTTGTGAGAAATACTGCTGAAGGAGGCACCCCTGTCTATGGTGGAAAATCAACATTTACCAATAAAATAAAATTAAGCAATGAAGGGCTTCGCGGTGATGGTAAATTTGAATATTTAACTTCTACTTCTTTGTCAGATAATTTTATTTTCTTCCCCGATTCCATGAATGCTGTTTGTCAAAAATTTGATAATAAGGAACAAAAATCCGGTACAGAGTATCCACAAGTAGATGGACAGGATATATACATTCATTATTTACCACAAGCAGATGAATTATACGCTTCCAACAGGAAACAACCATTTAATATGATGAATCAACAAGCCACAATGACCGGAACACTTGTCTTGCGTCCAAGTGGCCTTGCTGGAAAAGGAATGATGGAATTTGAAAAAGCACAATTACATGCCGATAATTTTAAATTTAAAGCACTCATTGCTGATGCCGACACCTCAAACTTTAATTTGAAAACTGTTGATATGAGTGATTTTACATTTAAGACAAATAATGTAAATTCACATATTGATTTCGTAAACCGTGTCGGGAAATTCCATTCTAATGGCGAAGCCTCATTTGTTACTTTCCCCCAAAACAAATACATCTGTTATATGGACCAATTTACATGGTATATGGATCAGGAAGAAATTGAAATAAGTGCAGACAAACAAAATAAATTAACTATAGACAAAGTGGACACAACAAATATGACCGAGACACAAAAAGAAGATATTCAATTGGAAGGATCGAAATTCATTTCTATTCATCCCAAACAAGACTCTTTGAATTTTATGGCACCAAGTGCAAAATATAATTTAAGAAGTAATATTATCACTGCCAATAAAGTAAAATTAATTAGAGTAGCAGACGCAACAATTTATCCCGGCGATGGTCATGTGGTTATAAAAAAGCGGGCAAAAATGGAAACACTTACTGATGCTAAAATTATAGCCAATAATGTAAGTCGATATCATAAAATGTATCATTGCCTAACTAATATCTATGGGCGAAAAGATTATTCTTCCAGTGGCGATTACGACTATATTGACGAAAACAATCAGAAAGAAACTATCCATTTTGATGTCATAACCGTTGATACCTCTTTGCAAACTTATGCCAAAGGACATATTGGTATATCTGATGATTTTACATTAAGTCCTCATTTTATGTACACAGGCGATGTCTTGCTTCATGCCAACAATCCATATTTGAATTTTCAGGGCGCTACAAAGATTTCGCATGAATGTGCTATGCAAAAACGCTACTGGGTAAAATTTAATGCTGATATTAATCCAAAAGACATTTACATTCCTATTAGCGATACCATAAAAGACATCAATAATAATAAATTAGCAGCAGGATTCTTTCTTGCTCATGATTCTACTTTCGTCTATTCTGCTTTCCTAACACCTAAAAAGGGATACAGGGATGATCAAATTGTTTCAACAAAAGGATTCTTGTTTTTTGATAAGAATGACAAAAAATACAAAATAGCTGACAAGGAAAAGATAAAAGAATTTACACTTCCCGGAAACTACATGAGTATTCACCAAAGTATCTGTAATGTATATGGTGAAGGGAAAATGAATCTCGGTTTAGATTTTGGCAGAATAACGACTTTCGGCGTTGGTAATATTAACGAAAATGCAAGTGACACTTCTGTTAATATAGATATGATTTTAGGCGTTGATTTCTTCATGAATAAAAATGCTTTAGAATATTTTGCCAAAGATCTACAGAATGCTACCGGTCTTGAACCCGTTGATATTAATAGGGAGGTATTCAAAAAAGGACTAGCAGAACTTGTTGGCACCGAAAAATCAGAGGAACTAATTTCACAATACGCCATAAAAGGGCAAATTAAGAAAATTCCTAAAGAATTAAAAACTACTATTTTTTTTAATGACTTGAAATTTATGTGGAACTCGAAAACCCGCTCATATATTTCACAAGGGAAAATAGGAATTGGAAATGTTGGCGATTTTCAAATAAATAAAATGGTAGATGGGCATATTGTCCTAACAAAAAAACGCAGTGGAAATGTTTTGACTATGTATCTGCAACTCGGAGATGGATGGTGGTACTATTTTGAATATGCTCGCGGTGTAATGCGTGTCGTATCTTCTATTGATGAATATAATCTGATTATTACATCTACAAAACCTGATGATAGACGCCTAAAAGCTGAAAAAGGACAAAAACCCTATTCTTATTATCCAACCAATGTTAATATTGTTAAGAAATTTTTACGACAATTTGAAGAACAGGAAACAGATTCGGAAGACAAATCTTCGGAATAATTGATAAATGCCATATTGTTCGTCATAAACTTGCAAAAACTATTACAGATAGAAAAAAAACACAGGTTTTTGTAATCTTTATGGAAATCAATAGAAATACAAAAATATGCTCGAAAAGTTATTTTTTGAGAAAATATTTTACCTCGAAAAAAAAAATTGACCTATGTACGGCTTGAATAAAATCAGCAGTCCCTATATTTTTCTGGTAATTTTGTATTAAAGTATCTTTTTAAAATTATTTAATAAGCGTTAAGAAGTTACAATAATCTGTTCCCTTTATTTTTATTACCCAGATTAACACCGAGCATAATCTCATGTGAGCCGGTGGAATAATGACTTAAATTACTGAATGTATAATCAAAGGCATATCCGAGATGAAAACGATTTACTTTAAATCCAATTAGCACAATGGCAGCATCACTTGTACGGTACGAAAATCCTAACCAGTAATTTTTTTTATAAAAAGTTTTCACATTAACATCCAATTGAAAGGGTGTGTGTTCTGTTCCTTTAATAAGAACAGATGGCTGAATATCAAACTCTTTACTGACTTCAAATTGATATCCTCCTAATAAATAATAATGGCGAATCATTTGATTACTCCCTGCCAATTCTTCGTTCAATTTAATCTTGTATTGCGTTAATTGTGCTCCCGAAAGTCCAACAAAAAATTTATTGGAATAGAGATAGGCTCCAAAATTAGCATCAGGAACAAAAGTGCTTTCTGCATTTCCTGTCAATGCCTGATCAGAAGCATCTAACGGATGTAAATCCGCGCCATTCATTTTAAACTGAAAAGCCGAAATCGATAATCCCAATCCAAGTTTTATTTCTTTATTAATCCGTAGATGATATGCGTATGATGCCTGAATTCCTGTACTACTAATAGGGCCGAATTTATCGTTAAAAATATAACCCCCTATACCCATATTTTGTTTCCCTATCAAACCGTTAGCACTCAATGCTTGCGTTGACGGAGCATCTTCAATACCTGTCCATTGTTGCCTGACAGTCAGACGAATGGGGATGTATCCGGTGCTTCCTGTAATACCTGGATTTAGCAAAAAACTATTCATCATATATTGGCTGTAAAGAGGTAATTGTTGAGCATTTACACTTAAGTCAATTAAAATTGTTGCAATTAATAAGAATAACTTTTTCATTTTACTGATTTTTATTTTTTAATAGTTACAATTCCTTGAATCGGGTCCGTTCCGTTGTTCAAATCAATGATATATATAAACGAACTGATAGGCAATTCTTTTCCATGCCAGGTACCATCCCATGGTTCAGTATAGTTAGTGGATTTGAAAATTAAATCACCCCAGCGGTTATAGATTTCTATTCTGGCATCAGGATATATGTCAATACCTTCTATTATCCAAGTGTCATTACTTCCATCTCCATTGGGAGTGAATACATTCGGTATTTTTAGACAAGTTTCTGTGCCATCGGGCAATGTATATGTCTTTGTCGTTGAACAACCATTATTGTCAGTTACCGTTAAATAATAAGTTCCGGTAATTAGATCCTCGGCAAGAGAATCCGTATCAGCATTATTCCATAAATAAACAAATGGAGAAACACCTCCGGTTGTAGCGACAAGAATACTTCCATCATTATTTCCCATACACGATGGCGGAGTAATAACCTCTGACACCTCAATTGCTGACGGAGCACTAATAATTACGGTATCTACCACCTGACAATTGTTTGTGTCGGTAATTGTTACAAAATAAGTTCCTGCCGTTAAATTGTTTTCTTGTGCATTTGTTAGTCCGCCATTCCAATTAAAACTATATGGTGGCGTGCCTCCCGTAACAAGAATTGTTGCACTCCCATCAGAACTGCCATAGCAGGAAGCATTCTGCGTAGTATCTGTAACCATAATAGCATTAGGTTGTAGAATTTCAATTTTAGGAATGCTGAAACTACAACCATTGGAATCAGTAACCGTAACGGCATAACTCCCTTCAGGCAAACCGGAATATATGTTATTTGTTAGTGTGTAACCGCTTGGTGACCAACTATAGGTATATCCGGGAGTTCCGCCAGTTACATTTAAAGTAATACTTCCATCACTATAGCCATAGCAAGACACATTATTACTTAGGTAATCATATACCAGCTCTGTTGGTTCTGTAATTATAATAGTATCTAAAGCCGAACAACCAAAGCTGTCATTAACTTGAATATAATATGTTCCGGCAACGAGATTTGTAAATATGCTATCATTCTGAAAAGTATTTCCACCGTCAATACTATAATATTCACCATTCGTTGCCGAAATAATTATTTGTCCTGAAGAATCGTTATAGCAGCGTAAATTATTTGTGGACACTTCATTAATATTGAACCCTGTGTTTCCACCAACACTGGCTGTTGTGTCGCTGGAACAACCATAGGCATCCAGAATTGTAATAGGATAATTTCCTATCGACAAAGAGTCAAAAATAGTATCAGAAGTGAAAGTACCATTATTAAAAGAAAAACTGTAATTACCATTTCCGCCGCTGCCTGTTACTGATATTTCTCCATCATAAGGAGGCGAACAAACGGTAACATCACTAACCGAAATATTGCCAAAAGTTGGATTTTGGTACACTGAAACTTGTTGCATGTCTATTCCAGTGCAACCATTTCCATCGGTATATGAATAAGAAATATAAAATTGTCCGATAGAATCAGGCGTGAAAACAGCAGAGCCATCCGAATTGTCGATAATGCCAACACCAGAATAAGAACCGTTTGGTGCCTGATTTCCAATAAGATTTACAGATGGGCTACCATAACAATATCCGGTATCTAACCCAACGAAATGTATACTTGGAGAAGGATAAACGGTCGTGGTTTGCACATCACTGGCAGTACAACCGTTTGGATCGGTATAAGTATAGGTAATCGTATAATTACCGGTATTTTGAGGCAAGAAATTAGCCGTACCATT
>Ga0114934_10002009_pt1 | contig 13189 bp, 5 predicted proteins | sample 4SBtaG_2_FD_99695 | JGI IMG/M metagenome (GOLD analysis project Ga0114934, IMG submission 99695) | Deep subsurface microbial communities from Kolumbo volcano to uncover new lineages of life (NeLLi) - 4SBTROV10_white metaG | ecosystem: Environmental > Aquatic > Marine > Volcanic ... | reverse complement strand
TGCCGATACAGCACTTAAGACTGCCGATGCAGGTTATCTTACAAGAAGGCTTGTTGACGTAGCTCAGGACGTAATCGTTAATGAAATGGACTGTGGTACTCTTAGAGGTATCAGTGCAAGAGCTATTAAAAAAGATGATGAAATTGTTGAAACATTGTTCGACAGAATTCTTGGCAGAACATCATTGCACGATGTTTACAATCCTCTAACAGGTGAATTGATTGTCGAATCAGGAGAAGAAATTACTAAGGAAATAGCACAAAAAATTGAAGATTCACCTATCGAAGAAGTGGAAATTCGTTCAGTATTGACCTGTGAAGCTAAACATGGCGTTTGCGCGAAATGTTATGGTAGAAACCTTGCAACAGGTAAAATGGTTAGACCGGGTGAAGCTGTTGGGGTTATTGCTGCTCAGTCTATCGGAGAACCAGGTACACAGCTTACTCTTAGAACATTCCACCTTGGTGGTGTTGCAGGAGGTAGCGTTACAGAATCAAGCATTATTGCTAAATATTCAGGTACATTGATTATCGAAGATCTTAAAACTCTTGATTACCAAAAAGATGACGAAGTTCAGACTCTTGTTACAAGCCGTATGGCAGAATTGAAGATTATTGATAAGGAATCAGCAAGTACACTTTATACTCACAATATTCCTTATGGATCTATTTTATTCAAGAAAAATGGCGATGAAGTAAAACAAAATGAATTGATTTGTCAATGGGATCCTTTCAATAATGTTATTATTACTGAGAAAGCTGGTACAGTTAAATATAAAGATTTATTGGAAAATATCAACTACAAACTTGAAAGAGACGAACAAACAAACTTCAACGAAATTGTAGTTGTAGAATCAAAAGAAAGAAACAGATTACCCGAAATACAAATTTTTGATGATAACGATGAAAAAATAGCTGTTTACAATTTGCCTGTTGGCTCACACGTTTCTGTGAAAGAAGGCGAGACAGTTGTTGCAGGAAAAATTATTGCAAAAATTCCTCGTTTGGTTGGTAAAACCGGTGACATTACCGGAGGTTTACCGCGTGTTACAGAACTGTTTGAAGCTAGAAATCCATCAAATCCAGCAGTTGTTTCTGAAATCGACGGATTGGTTTCGTTTGCTCCAAAAATAAAACGTGGAAATAAAGAAATAATTGTTACGCCTAAATCAGGTAAACCAAAGAAATATCTTGTTCCTCTAACAAAACAAATACTTGTTCAGGAAGGAGACCACATCAAAGCAGGTACTCCTCTTTGCGATGGTCGTACTACACCTGCTGATATTCTCAGAATCAAAGGACCAGTTGCTGTTCAAGAATATCTTGTAAACGAAATCCAGGAAGTATATAGACTTCAGGGTGTTACTATAAATGACAAACACTTTGAAACTATAGTTCGTCAGATGATGAAAAAAGTTCAAATTGAAGAATCAGGTGATACATATTTCTTAGAAGGAGAAATTGTCGACAGAATAGAATTTATGGAAGCAAACGATAATTTGTTCAGTAAAAAAGTAGTTGTTAATCCGGGTGATTCTACTAAATTGAAGAAAGGAATGATTGTTTCTGTCAGAAAACTTAGACAAGAAAATTCAATTCTTAGAAGAAAAGACCTTGCTTTAGTAGAAGTAAGAGATGCAGTTCCTGCAACATCATTCCAGATTTTGCAAGGTATCACTCGTGCAGCTATACAGACACAAAGTTTCATTTCTGCAGCATCATTCCAAGAAACTACAAAAGTTCTTAATAATGCAGCAGTTTATGGTAAGTCTGACTATTTGCTTGGATTAAAAGAAAATGTAATCGTTGGACACAAAATACCTGCAGGTACTGGATTTAGAGCATTCCAAGAAGTTGTTGTGGGACAAAAAGATGAACAACAAGAAGACGAAGAAGAATTTACAATCGAATAGTATATTTAAAGCTATAAAATAAAAAAGGATGAGAAATCATCCTTTTTTTTTTTACAGATTTAATATTAAACTTTGCTTTTAAAATCAATAATTTTTAAATTGCAAACAATTATTTTTTAGAAAATATAGTAATTACTAAATACCCATTGATTGTTTTCAATAAGCATATCAGCAATTCTTCTTCTTGATTCCATTAGATCAAAGCTGTCAATATATAAGTAATGATCAATTGCTTTTCTTAAGGCAGATTTGTCAGCATCATCTGCAATGTTCATAATTTCGTCAGCAGCAGCTTTTCTAATGATTTCTGCACTTTCGTACATTAGAGTATTGAGAATGTCTTTGTGTATTGATATATCCATACCCAATATTTTTTCCATTTTTTCTATTCTCAACTGTGTAGATTCAGCAACAAATAATTGCATCATCATATCTGCGAGATTGAATAATACTTCTTGCTCTTTACTTATTTTCCTGCCAAGTTTTTCAATAGCATATTTTGTCATTAGCAATGTTGCTTTTTTGAAGTTTTTAACATATTGAGTGTTACGTTCGTGGAAATCAGATGACAATTGAGGTTTTCCTTCGAGTTGTTTGTATTCATTCCAAACTTCTTCAGCAACAGGTAGAAGATCTATTTCTTTCTTCATTCCTTTTTTTATAAGAGTATCAGAAACAACCATTCTGTTTATTTCATTTGTTCCTTCAAAAATTCTGTTGATACGAGAGTCTCTGTACATTGTTTCTATATCTGTTTCTGCAGAAAAACCCATACCTCCGTGAATCTGAACTCCTTCGTCAACAACATAGTCAAGCATTTCAGAACCATAAACTTTTATCAATGCAGCTTCGATTGCAAAATTTCTTTGTGCATCTACATTAGCTTGTCCTTTTTCTATTCCTTGTTCGATATACATTTTAACAGCATTTTCAATGTTTTTGCTGATTCTGTATACTGTAGATTCGTTTGCAAAAGCTCTGATAACTTGTTCTGCTAATTTGTATTTGATTGCAGGGAAAGTAGAAAGAAGAGAACGGAATTGTTTTCTTTCATTAGCGTATCCAACAGAAAGATTGATTGCATTTTTTGAAGCTCCAATTACATTTGCACCGAGTTTGATTCTACCAAGATTGAGTATATTAAGAGCAATACGAAATCCTTCGCCTCTTTTTCCTAATAAGTTTCCAACTGGAATTTTGGCGTCATTGAAAAATAATTGTCTTGTAGAAGAGCCTCTTATACCCATTTTGTTTTCTTCAGCACCTAGTGTAAATCCGGGAGTGTCTTTTTCAACTATAAAAGCAGAAAGTACTCTATCTTCATCTATCTTTGCAAAAACAGTGAAAACGTCAGCAAAACCAGAGTTTGTGATCCACATTTTTTGTCCGTTAAGAATCCAATATTGTCCGTCTTCGCTCAAAACAGCTTTTGTACTACCACTGTTTGCATCTGATCCTGCTCCGGGTTCGGTAAGAGCATAAGCTCCTAAAAATTCACCTGTAGCTAATTTTGGTAAATATTTTTGTTTTTGTTCTTCATTTCCATAATACATAATTGGCAATGAACCTATACCTGTATGCGCTGAATATGCAACAGAAAAAGAAAGTCCTGCTCCCATTACGTCACTTGCCATCATTGATGTTACAAAATCTTGTCCAAATCCTCCATATTCTTCAGGTATTGAAACACCTAAAAGCCCCATTTCTCCAGCCTTTTTTAATACTTTTTCCATTAAGCCTTCTTCGTGGTCATCAATTCTATTTATGACAGGATGTACTTCTGATTTTATAAAATCGTGACAACTTTGAGCTATCATTTTTTGTTCTTCTGTAAATTCTTCCGGAACGAAAATGTCTTGAATTTTTGTGTCTCTAATCAAAAATTCTCCACCTTGAATTGCTTTGTTTTCCATTATAAAACTTTTTAAATTTTATGGCAAAATTAAAAACTTATTTCTTTTTTAATAAATTTTTTGAAATTCATTAAATACAAATCCTTTGTTTTGATTATTTTTGCGAAGAATATTGGCTGATGAGCAGATTTAAAAAAAATATATTCTTTCTAGCAAGAATCATTCTTTTTTTAGTAATTTTTATTCCCGTTTTTTTTTATATTTTACTCACTGTAGAGCCTATTCAACGTTATGTAAATGACAAACTTACTGTATATCTTCAGCAAAATTTGAATACAGAAATAGAAATTTCTTCTGTTTCATATCACCCTCCTTTTGATTTTGTTGTAAACAAGCTTTTTGTTTCTAATGTAAATGATGACGATACTCTTTTTTATGTTCAAAAAGTAAGTGTAAGACCTATTTTCTATAGCATTCGTAAAAAAAAGTTGTTGATAAATAATGTAAATATTAATGGATTTATTTTTAAATACTATGTGGATTCATCGGGATATTCAAATTTAGATTACTTTTTAGTTAATTTGCCTGAGTCTCAAGATACTGCAACATCAGAATCGAATTTTTCTTTCAAAATCAAGAATATTGAAACGCGTAATACTTCTATTTTTTATTCTGATCAGACAATGGATACACTACCGTATGGTTTTGATTTGGATACTTTGAACTTTTCTAAAATTGATTTTAGAATAAATGATTTTCAATATTCCAATGAAGGTATTTCTCTTAGAGTTGCAAAATTTAGAGCTAAAGAAGAGTCGGGTTTCCAAATAAAGAATTTTTCGGCAAATTTTTTAATTAAAGATTCTTTGATAGATTTTGAGCATTTGAATATTAGCCTAAATAAAACAAATATTCTGTTTGATCAAATAAATTTTGTTTTAGATACATCTGATTACAAAAATTCATACTTTAACATAGTTTTAAATGAACTGACAAACATAGATATGACCGATTTAGGTTATTTTTCATCAGTTTTTAAAAATTACAATCAACGTTTTAATATTGGGTTAGATATTGAAGGCAAAGTAAGTGATATGAACATTAATAATTTTTATGTTCATTATGGAAATAACACTTTTATGAATATAAACGGGAGTATATTTGGTCTGCCAAACATAGATGACACGTATTTTGATTTGAGCATTAATGATTTTCAGACATCAGGAAGCGACATAGGAAGAATTACTGATCCTTTGACCAATGAACCATTGGTAGAAATACCTGACTCTATATCATTGCCGGAGAATATTGATATTGCTGCAAATATCAGCGGAAGCACAAAAGATGTGTCATTTGATGGGAATGTTTTAACTTCAGATGGGAATGTTAATTTAAATATCAATTATTTTGAACAAAATGAAAATAAATACGTCAATGGTAGTGTTAAATTGAGAAGTATAAATTTAGGAAAAATAATTAATGACACCACAATGGGATTTGTCGAATTAGATGATTCTGTGTCATTAATGTTGGGTAAAAATAATAGTCTTTTTGCAGAAAATCATACTAAAATCCTTAATTTTGATTATAATAAATATTCATACCAAAATGTTTATTTAGACGTAAAGATAAAAAATAATGACATCAAGGCTAATTTATTCTCAAATGATAAAAATTTGAAATTGACAGGAGAATTTGACTTTAAGAATTATGATGAAAAAGATCTTTTGTTCAGACTTGTACTAGATACAGCAAATTTGAATCCTTTAAATTTCACACAAGATGATCCTTTGTCGTTTCTTTCATTTGGTCTTTCTGGTTATTTCCATTGGAAAAAATTAGAGGATATAACCGGTAGAATAAGATTTTCCACTCCATTGATATTTATTATGAATTTGCAGAAAACAGAGATAAAATCTCTGGATGTGGATATTAAAAATATGTATGTTTTAAAAGATGGAATATTTAAATATATATCAATAAGTTCTGATTTTATGAAAGGAAATATTCAGGGAATATTTGATCCTGTTGCTTTATCTGATAAATTAATAAATATTCCACAATATTATTTTAGTGTTTTTGTTGAGGATTCTCTAAAAGATATTTTCAATGATTCTGTAGATGTAGTAAATAATTTTAAAATGGATTTTGATTTTAGAAATTTATCTAAAATAACAAAAATAATATCGCCAACATTAAAAATTTCAGATAATACAAAACTCGTTTTTATAGTAAAAAATCAGGAACATATATATAAAATGAGTTTAACTTCTGATTCTATAAAATATGGGACACAGCTAATTAGAAATCTATCAATAGAAGCATCTGCAGAAGAGAAAAAATTGTTTTTAGATCTGAATATTGATTCGCTTGGATTAGATAAAATAAACTTTCAAAATTTAAACCTTAGTTCTTTTGCAATTAATGATAGTTTGAATACAGAAATATCGTGGACTAATATAGCACAAAAGAAAAATCAGGGAAATATAAAATTTAAAATAGCTTTTGAAAAAGATTCTTCATTATCCTTTCCTTCAATAAATTTGTATTTATCAAAAGATTCAATTTTTATAAATAATTACAAATGGGTTTTAAATGCCGGGAAATTTTTAATAAAACAGGATAAAATTGTGATTCCTAATTTCACAATAAAATCTAAATATGGCGGAAAATTGAGTGTAATAGGGAATATAGGCAATTCGCCAAGTGACACTATGAATGTTTTGATTGACAGGTTTGATATCTCTCAATTAAATGAACTTTTGCCTAAAATAGAAATCAAAGGATATCTTAGTTCATTGGCTAAAGGAGTGGCCATTTTATCTGTTTCACGACAATTATTTTTGGAAAATTCTATTTCAAAATTTGAAATTAATGATGTTAAGTTAGGTGTATTGACACAGAATGCAAGAATAAAAGATGATTCATTATTACAAATGAACATTTCATTGGATAGGCAAGGAAAAAGACAAAAAATAATAAACGGTATTACCAAAAATATCGATACTCTTTACAATGCATTCAATCTATTAGCTCAGTATAATTTGAACAGCCGTGGCTATTTTGCCGATTTAGATATAACAAATTTTAAATTTAGTCCTTTCAGAAGATATTTTGAAGATTATCTTACTTTTTTTGGATCTTCAAATATCAATGGACATATTTTTTTCAGCGGAGTTAGTGATTTATTCGATATAAAAGGATATTTAAATGTATTTGGAGGATTTATTGTAAAACAAACAGGAGTTAGATACTCTATTAACAATGGACTCCATCTAAAGTTTGACACTGACAAGATTATACTCGAAAAAAGTGTGATAACAGGCCCTGACCTAGCCGGTGACCTAACTGTTTGGGGGTCAGTTAAACATAATCATTTTAAGGATATATATGTAGATTTTTTCGCAGATGCAGATACTATTGAAGTTTTAAATAAAGAACGAACAAAAGAAGACGATTATTTTGGTAAAGTAATTCTATCTTCAGATGCAGAAATTTTTGGCTATTTGGAAAATCTTACACTCAAGGCAGATGTTGTTGCAGAAAATAAAACCAACCTTACGGTTATGCTAAATCAACCCGGAGAAGTTTCAAACAAAACAACGATACTAAATTTTGTGAATCTGGCGGATACAACTGTAATAGAAGAAGAAATAGCTAAAGAAATGCCAATAAACATCAATGTTGATGTGAATCTAAGTTTAAACCCTGATGCCAAGTTTAGATTGTTGATGGATGAACTTTCGGGTGAAGGTTTTGAAGTGCAAGGATCTGGAAATGTCAAGATTAAAAAAACAAACTTAGGTGATTTGGTACTTGTTGGCAAGGTTGAAATTGAAAAAGGTATTTATACATTTGTTTTACAGAACATTATAAAAAAACAATTTAAAGTGCAGAAAGGTAGTTATATTGTATTCAATGGAGAACCGACCGATGGTTTAGTAGATATTACAACTGTTTATACTGTGAAAAATGTAAACCTTTATAATTTATTACAGGACGAAAATTATTCCGAAAACAAAACTCAGGCTGATTGTTATATTTATTTGAATGGCCCAATCACAAAACCCAAAATTAGATTTAGTGTGGATTTACCCAAAGCTGACCGCAAAATAGCTGCTCAGATTAGTTCTTTAGATGAAGCCAATATGAATAAACAGTTCCTATCATTGCTATTGATAGGCCGTTTCCAACCTTTACCAGGTCTAGTATTTGAACCGAATGCAAATCTTACTGTTGGAAATTTTAATCCGGGTGAGTTGATTTCCAATCAGTTGAATAATTTGTTGTCGAATCTTGGTACTGATGTAAACGTTGACCTTAATTATCAAACTGGTGACGGAACAAATACAGATCAGTATGATGTTGCTGTTTCTGTGCCTTTGCTAAACGAGCGTGTAAGCATAAATACAGATATTGGGGTAGGAGGTACAAATCAGACGACTCAACAGGATAATTTTATCGGCGATTTTGAAGTAGATGTGAAACTTGATAAAGAAGGGAAAATGATTTTAAAAGGTTATAACAAAACCAATCGAAACGATTTTTATGAAGAAGGATATACTCAAGGTATTGGTATTCAGTACAAAACCAGCCTTGATAAAATATTTTATCCTGATTCTCTCCTAAAACAAAAGAAGAAAAAGAAAGATAAGTAGCTTTTAAACAATTGTAATATGCATTGCAAATTTAAAAAATCTTAAGATAAAAGTCACGAATGCACGAATATTTTTTCACTCTGCGAAACATTTCGGTTAAAAAAGCCACGAATGCAAGAATTGAAAATAAAGATAAATACTAAAAAAATCCCACAATGCAACAGTTTAAGCAAGCTGCAATGTGTGGAATTTACAAACTGCAAAATATTTTTTTATTAATTTGCGAATAAGAAGTAAAGAGCAATAATAACTGCAATTACCAATAATATAACCAAAATAACTTTTCCTGCTGAAACAGGGCGTTTGCCTTGTACCTTGCCTGTTTGCCCATTTACTACAAAATTGTAAATTTTATCTTTGTATCTATATGAGCTAATCCATATTGGTAATAATATGTGTTTGAATGTTACATTATTATATGTAGTGTTTTTAGAAGTAATACGTTGATGATCACCACCAATATCTCTGTTGATTGCAACAACGATTTCTGCCTCCATTACTCTTTTTGACATCTCAAAACCTTCTTTTACGTCACGAGTATAACTCTCTGATTTGAAACCTGAAAGAAACATTTTGTTGTATGGCTTCAGGGCTGTCATATTCCAGGGTTGCAATTTATTAACATATTTCTCTGGAAGTGATGTTGAAGCAACTATTGGAATATCGTCGAAATTAACATATACTGTACCCGAGGCGTGAGACCATCTGGTCTTTGTTACTGTTCTTGTTTGAGTTTGGCCGCTTGAGTCAGTGTAAGTTTCAGTAGTGTGATAATCGTCACCTCTTTGACCAACATAGCTTGTTATTGTACTTGCATCGTATGTCCAGTAGGGGGTATAAAGTCCCTGAAGTTTGTCTGGTCTGGCATAAACTTTTGCTTTTTTAGGAGCCCAAAAGCTTTTTTTCATCCATTGATTGAATTTTTTTTCTGCTTCGTTTTTGTCAATAACAAATGGAATAAGTCCTTGAGGCTCAATAATATTCTGTAGCTTTGCTTGTTCTCTCACAAGAGGTGATCCGCAATATGGGCATTCTGCTGATACAACATTCGAATCAATAGTGGTACTGGCTCCACAACTTTCGCATTTTACAAAAGATTCTTGAACAGTAATATCTTCTGTCTGCACAGTTTGGTTTATATATGCAAAGTAGTCAATTTCTTTGAATGCTTTTTCCAATTCTTCCTGTTCGAAAGTGATTTCATTTACTGTTCCGCAATAAGGACATTTTACAGAAGTTGTGCCTGGTGCGAATTCAATTTTACCTCCACAATTTTTACAAACAAGTTCTTTTTGATTTATAAGTTCCGGGTTGGGGTTGGTGTTTTCATCCATATTTTTATTTTATTTCGGTTGTTTATAATCAGAACATAAAAGAACTGTCTTAAGTCAGTATCCGACATATAATCAAAGAAATTTATGTTGCAAAACTTAAGACAGTTCTGAGTAATAATTTATTGAGCAGGTGGCGGAGGTGGTGGTGGCGGAGGTGTTGCTGGAGCAAACAAAGCTGCTAATTCAGGAACTGTTTTAGCTGCTTGCCATCCCGGCATTCCGTTTTTCCAAACCTGAGTATCACCTGTTAAAGTTCCTTGCCCAACCATTCCTTGTAATTGTTGCATATTGAAAGGACCTTGTTGTTGTCCATTGATTGCTACAAAGAATTGTACCATTGGTGGAGGTGGTGGCATTGTGTTTTGTTGTTGAGGTTGTCCTTGATTCATCATACCTTGATTCATCATTTGAGACATAATTGCCATTCCAAACATATTTTCCATTCCTCCTTGTCCTCCTCCGGGATTATTGGCTGCATTTTTCATTGCGTCAGCCATCTGCATTTGTTGATATTGGTTCATATCGCCTATCATATTCATACCTGTACCCATATCAAGTTTCTTTTGTAATTCTTCGGGAAGACTGATACTATTGATGAGGAATTTTTTGATTTCTAAACCATATTCAACAAATTCTTCTTGTAGTTTCTTTTGGCTGAAATCTGAAAGGTCTTTGTAATTTGAAGCAAAGTCTAGCAATGCTAATTTACTTTCACCAACAGAATCTATAAATCGAGTGATGATAAGACTTCTAAGTTCGCCAACTACTTCTTCTGTAGTAAATTCTCCATCTGTCCCTGATACTTCTTTGATAAATTTAGCTGCATCAGCAACTTTGAAGGTATAAGTTCCAAATGCTCTTAGTGAAACACGACCAAAGTCAGCATCTCTGATATAGAATACATTAGGTGTTCCCCATTTTTGATTTTTGAACATTTTTGTGGATACAAAATAAACTTCGGCTTTAAACGGACTGTTGAATCCGTACTTCCAACCTTTCAAAGTTGATAAAATAGGAAGGTTGTTGGTTTCCAAAGTGTATGTTCCCGGAGGGAAAACGTCGGCTAATTCACCTTCGTTAATAAAAACTGCTACTTGTGATTCTCTCACAACAAGTTTTGCTCCGTTTTTGATTTCATTACCGTATCTCTCAAATCGGTAAACCAACGTATCATTGCTCTGGTCTAGCCATTCAATAATGTCAATCAGTTCGCCTTTGAGTTTATCCCATAATCCCATAATTATATTTTTTTAATTTTGTATAAAATAAAGAAAAATATTCAGAAAAATCAAAATTTTTTGACGAAACTTTGCATTTTGTCTTTTTTATTCTCAAATCTGTTTTTTTTGATAATGTAAATTATTTTTCTTTTGAGAAAAAAAGAATTGTGAAAAATCTTAATTTTAAAGAAGTTAAAGTGAATAAGATAAAACAAGGTAGTTGTGATAGCATAAATAATTTTTAAGATTGTATATTTAGCATTTCTTTTTCCGTAATATAATAACAATGAAAATGATATGAATTTAACTATCAAGTTGTTTAGTTTTCTATTAGATTAATTTGAAAGTTTGAAAAACCTCATTCTAAAAATCTTAAATACTATTTTTAACTAATAATTTAAAGATTCAAAAACCCTATTTACATATTTATACGTTTTTTATTGCAAGGAAAATGATAAATTAGAGTAAAAAAAATTAAACTTAAAAATGATGAAAAAAATAATTTATTTTCTTTTAATACTTGTTTTGATTATTGTCAGTTGTAGTAGGAAAGAAGGTGATTTGAGTGAAACTTTTTCAGACGGAATTCCTGGTGAATCGTCTGATAATGGCAATGGTCAGATCGAACCCGGTCAAATTACTGCCGGAGAATGGAATGATTTACTAAATTGGGATTTCTGGAATAATCTTTTTCAGAATCAGGAGTATTCACTTATACCTCAATATTGGTCTTTTGATCTGAACAACAGAGTATCTGTGAATCTTAAGAATAAAAATTCGCTTGTTTTGCCTAATATCAAAGTAAAATTGCTGAATTCTCAAAATGAAGTATTGTGGGAAAGTATAACCGATAATTTCGGAAATGCTGAATTGTGGCCAAATCTAAAAAAGAAAGATTCTGAATTAAAAATTCAAATTGGTAACAAAATTTACAATGAAATAGTTTATTTCAAAGACGGTGTAAATAATATCGTTTATGATACTTCTGCTGTTGTAGCTAAAAAACTCGACCTCGCCTTTGTTGTTGATGCAACAGGTTCTATGGGTGATGAATTAGAATATCTAAAAGTCGAACTTGTGGATATTATCAATAGAGTAAAAAGCGATAATCCCAACATTGTAATCAATTTAGGTTCTGTATTTTATAGAGATGAACAGGATGATTATGTAACCAAAAAATCAGGCTTCTCGCAAGATATTGACGAAACAATTGATTTCATTAAAGAACAATCTGCAGATGGAGGTGGCGATTACCCTGAAGCTGTTCATACTGCTCTCGATGTATCAATCAATGATTTGCAGTGGTTAACTACTTCTACTACAAAAATTATTTTTTTGATTCTTGATGCTCCGCCTCATTACGATACACAGATACTTTCTGACATTCACAACTTGATATATACTGCAAGTAAAAAAGGAATAAAAATTATCCCTGTTACTGCAAGTGGTATAGATAAAAAAACAGAATTTTTAATGCGTTATTTTGCAATCGCAACAAATGGAACTTATGTTTTTATTACAAATGATAGTGGTATCGGCAATGAACATATCGAACCTACTGTTGGCGAATACGAAGTAGAGTATTTGAATGATTTGATAGTTAGATTGATAAATAAATATGTTGAATTTTAATAAAATCGAAAAATATTAAAATAAATCTGTTCATAGTGGAGTCAGTGAAAGCAGCGATAGCATCAGCCTGTTTTTTTGGTGGTTGAGTCGAGATGACTACAAGCGGAAAATCTGTAAGTCGTCAAAATAATTTATTCATTAAATCTTTATTTTGAAAGTGTTTTGGTATTAAAATAAAATGCCTCTATATGATTTAAAATGATAAATATAGAGGCGTTTTTGTTTGCTTTCCAAAATATTTTAATTTACATAATAATCCAGTGTAAATGGGATTGTAGTTTTTTTGCCATTAGCAGGATTTATTACCTGAGCTTTTAAGTTTTTTATTATGTGACCTTTGTAACCAGTAGGGATTTGAAATTTGTAGATACTTTTTCCAGATGAATCCTTTTCCAGCTGAACACCGTTAATGATTATATCACTATTATGAATAGTATCATAAGCCAAAAGTAGAAATTTTGCGTTTAGAGTATCTCCGACATTATAATTCTGTTTGTCCAAGATTGCTATAGCATCTACATTTGTGAATTTTGGTTTTTCTTTAGAAAAATTATTAAGATAATAGTCGTATAATTGTTTT
>Ga0114934_10002007_pt1 | contig 13190 bp, 6 predicted proteins | sample 4SBtaG_2_FD_99695 | JGI IMG/M metagenome (GOLD analysis project Ga0114934, IMG submission 99695) | Deep subsurface microbial communities from Kolumbo volcano to uncover new lineages of life (NeLLi) - 4SBTROV10_white metaG | ecosystem: Environmental > Aquatic > Marine > Volcanic ... | reverse complement strand
TTTGGCGGTGACAAAAGAGAAACCCAAAAAGTAAACCATTCATGCGACTTTCCCTGAACAAAATGATTTGTGATTTTATCTCATTATCACTATGGGTAAACAGCAACTTTTGTTTTGGTAATTGTTGTTATGCGCAAGCGGCTAAAAGGCAGCTGAACAATAAAATGACAATGCAAATGGAATATTAAACTTGGTATGAAAAAAGAAACTTATAGACAAATAACCAGATTCCGAAAGCTTTCGGAATCGACCAGAATGTGTTTTAATTTTTTTCCACCGTACAAAAATTTTAAACACGATGCATTCTTGAATACATTTGAAAAAAAATTATATTATGAACAAATTCTGCCAACCCACATTGAACAAAATGCAAAAGCCCCACAATCCTGCGATGAAACTGAAGCTTTATCATAAACTGTAATTTTTGCAAACCCGCTAAAAAATAATACTTTAAATGAGAAAACTTAGAGTGATAGATTTCTTTTGTGGTGCAGGAGGTTTTTCTGAGGGTTTCAGACAAATGGGTTATGAAATTATTTATGGTTACGACCACTGGAAACCTGCTGTAGATACTTTTAATCATAATTTCAATTTGAATTGTGAGGTGAAAAACATCTTAGACTTTAAAAGTTCCATTGCCGAAATTGAAAGTTTACCCAATACAGAAATAATCATAGGAAGTCCACCTTGTGTTAGCTTTTCAAGTTCTAATAAATCTGGTAATGCAGATAAGTCATTAGGGGTTGAGCTAACGGAAACATTTTTGAGAATTGTTGCAGTTAAAAAACATCAGCCAAATTCAATATTAAAGGCTTGGTTTATGGAAAATGTAGTAAACTCAAGAAAGTATTTACAAGCAGCATATACTTTCAAGGATTTAGGGTTAACCGAATGGGCATACGGAAATAGAATAAGTCCTTTGAAAATTGCAATTGACCTATACGAAAATGCATCTATCATTAATTCTGCGGACTATGGTTCTTTTCAAGCTAGAAAAAGGTTGATATCAGGCGAAATAATAAAAAAAGGCAAACTGATTATTCCAAAAACAACTCATTCAGAGGATGGCCTAGATGGAAAAAAGAAGTATTTGACTATTGGAAAGATGAAGAAAACCTTTCCTCATCCATTTTCCAAAAATTCAGATAAAATTATTTCGGACCCACAGTATCAATTAAAAATTTCACAAAACCAATTGACTGATCATTTCTATGACACAGGTATTTATAGAGTTGAATGGAAGGCTTCTAAATATATGAAAACTAATCATCCATTTATGGGTAAAATGTCTTTTCCTGAAAACGAGAATAAACCAAGCCGTACTATTACAGCAACAAAAATTGCAAACTCAAGAGAATCTATTATTTATAAATCCGAACTAAACAGAATTGGAGATGGTGAATATCGCCTGCCAACAGTCAGAGAAGCAGCAATAATAATGGGTTTTCCAATCACCTATCAATTTTTAGGAGCAGATAATATTAAATGGCGTTTAGTTGGTAATGCGGTTTGTTGCTCAGTTAGTAGAGCATTCGCTAAAACTGTTTTAGATGCATTTCAATATACAATACCTAATAAACTTGTATTAAATAACAATATTAATATTGATGGCGTAATAAATCTTAATATATACCAATTAAAGAAATTTGATAATCCTCCTTTAAAAAAACAAGGTTCAAGATTTAGAAGACACCCCATTAAAGATGGAAATTTAACAGTTACTTTATCAAACTACGATATTGAGAATAACCCTAAATATGCAGAAGGTAAGTGGTTTACATCTATTCAATATGGTACAGGTAGGGGATTTCCAATTCAAAAAATTAGTGATGAGTATTACAAAAAAATTGAAGAAATAATAAAAGGTTACAAAGGCGGAAAGGAATTTTTGAAACAGATTAATAATGGATTTACGAAGAAAATTGGTAACGCAAAAGAACTACAAAAACTATATGAACTACAAAAATCAAATAGTAAATATACAGAACCAACTGAATTAGTTGATTCAGTTCAAGAGTTAATTAATCACCTCAATCTTGAAAATGTAGAAGTTAATCAAAAGAAATTGAGAGTATTCGAATATAAAGATAAAGTTCCTGTAAAGCAACTTTTTGCTTTATATGCAATTAACAAAATTTCAACCATTGCAAACAGAAAATAATTATGCCAGTTGTATTTCATCCTAATAATCCAATTGATGCTTTAGAATCCATAATCGTAAAGGAGGATGGCTCGCCATTACATGGTGAAATCAATATTTACAGGCAACTGTGGTACGATTTAGGTAATAGTAGCTTAAACTGGGATGTATGGCACGATTTAAAGTTACCAGTGCATTCTGACAATTTCAATTATTACAAAAAAACAAGTGCTCAAATTGACTTTGTGATACTTTCTAAGCACGGATTAATAGTATTAGAAGTAAAAGGTGGCTCTATTTCCACAATGGACAATATATTCTATTATGGGAAAAATTTTGAAACGCCAATGAAGCAAAACCCTTTTAAACAAGTGGAAGGTTATAAATTCACTTTAAAAGATTATGTACTCAATAATGTAAAAAATTGTTTTTTCTGTGAAGTTGTTGCATTTCCGCACGTTGATTATCCATTTGACTCAAGGTTAATTGATTCTAAATTATTATGGACAGCTTATAATGCCACGAATTATAACAACTCAATTGAAGAATTTCTTTTGAGGGCAATTGAATATTCAAAAAACAAGCATAAACGACATTTTAGAAATTATGAAAATCTTACAGCAAAGGAATATACTGCTGTCAAAAAAATACTAAGTCCAAAAATTGGTGATAGAAACCGTAATACTTCTATTAACACTTTGGAATGGCTAGGGGTTAATAACATCGAAATTCTTGATGGCCTCTATAAAAATCAACGAATATTAATTGAAGGTCCTCCTGGTTCGGGAAAAACAACACTTGCAAAAGCTTTTATTGACAAGCAGTCGGGTAAAAAAGGAATTTACTTGTGTTGGAACAATCTTTTGATGCACTTCACAAAATCATTATTGAAACAACGAAAACTATTAAGCGACATCGAAGTAACAACGTTTTTTCGTTTTTTTCAAAGACTTAACCATGAAATAGATTATGAAAAATTTGCCAGATTTTCGGAAGATGAATTTTACAACTTAGTAAAAGAAACTATTTCAAGATTAGAACAAGAAAACAGATTAGTTCCTTACGATTTTATTGTTATAGATGAAGCACAGGATTTATTTGATAGAGGTTTGGATTTGTTCATCAATTCATTCTCTGGCTATAATGGCAAAGGACTTTTGAATGGAAACTCCCTAATACTTTACGATATAGACCAAAGTTATTCCAATAGTGAAAGAAATGTTTCTGAACTTGCTGATTTAATTTCAGAATATTATTGTCATTTCAAACTGAATGAAGTAAAACGAAGTGTTCAAAATCCTGATATTAGAAAATTAAGTTCGGAAATATTAGATAACCCAAAAGTATTTAACAGTGAAGATTTCGAGGATTTATATTCCAATATTTCTGTGGTGTATCACAAAGATTTACAAAGTGTGAAAAAGCACATTGTTAAAACAATTTTAACGCCAATTCGTGAAATCGATTCTTCCTTAAAAGGAGGCGATTGTATTGTCTTGATAGAGTCAACATTTATTAAAGGAAATTATAAAGGAAATGAAGATTTAAGAGAATTATTGATAATCAAAGATATTGAGGAGCTATCTAAATCAAATGTTGGAGACACTGCTAATAAGCTGCGATACACTTCAATCTTAAAATTTAAAGGATTAGAAAAGAAAAATGTTTATATGGTTATTTCAGAACCTTCGGAACTCAATAAATACGAAATCTTTGTAGGTATTACGCGTGCAATGTTGAATGTTGAGGTAAATATTGTGGAATAATGAAATTGGTAAAGCAATATACTCGTAAACATTTATTTCATTTACAGGATGAAGAAGATGTTTTTTTTCAAGAAATTGTTGATTTAATTCAAAGTAAGATTAAATATAAGCATACCTTATTACTACGTTACATTAATTTATTATTAGATGAATCATTTTCGAAAGATAAGCAGGGGCCTAAAACACTCCACATACATTTTCAATATGACCTTGATTTTGACTCACTATTAATAATTGCTCAATTTTTGATAATAAGATTTTTCAAAGATAGTATTAAAAAAGCTGATTCTACCATTCAAAGTAATGAAAAATTTGACCGCCTAATAACAATACTAAAATCAAAATTAAGAAGACTTTCTATCTGTCCAGAAGGAGCTAAAGGTGGAAATCGAATTTATAAAAAATGGGTTAAGGATAAAACAGACATAAATACATTAATCGATTTTTATAAAAATTTAGATGATGGTATTGAAATTTCCACCAATGCTATATTCAATTGTCAGGTTGGGTTGGCAAATTCCTTGGATGATATTTTTGCAACTAGACCTTATGCTTGTAAAATTGAGGATTACAACACTTGCCTTACTTTCAACCTTTTAAACACAAAATTAACTTTAAACGAAATAGATGAGATAGACAATTCAATCATTGATAATTTGGAAACCGTTATCTTATTTGACTGCGAAAGAAAGCATCTGATGCAGCATTTTTCTTTACGTGAGATTGAAGGGTATGATATTAGTTTTAAAAATTATTTAGTCCTGTCTTTCGGTAATAAAAATAACTCTGTACAAAGCTTAAGAGATAAGCTAACTTTGATACAAAATAGATTTAAACTGCAAAAAAATGTCAGCTATTCAATTCTTCAATCTGAGATTGCCTATGTTTTAAAACCCAAAGCAAAGAAACACATCCCAGTTTCATTCGTTGGGATCGAAAACTCTAATTTATGGGATGCTTTTATACTGGAAACAAATATTCAGGATTTGTACGAGTTACGTTCCATAAAAATGATGAATTTGTATTCTTTGTGTTTTAATGAGGGAATAAAAAATTTAATTCTTCAAGATATTTTTACAGAAAAAGACACTTCCGAGCTAATATCGGATGAAACAAAGCAAAAGCTATTAGACCTTAGAGAAGAAGATATATCAACTTTAAAAGAATCATTGGGAAATGTGTTAGACTTGATTATCAGCTCTGATATCAAACAAATTATTACTGATAAAATTAAAAATAATACCGTAATAGTTGTTGATTATTTTGTACTTAAATCAAAGAATTTAAGAGGTTTAATATCTACTTCTCTTAAATTGTCAGAAAAAAATAAGTTTGTTTCTTGGTCTGATTTCAAAACTTTGGAAAATGGGAATATTCTTATCTTATCCTATCAAGACCAAGGGAAATATCCATATTATTTTTATCCCAACTTGATAGAAACAACTGTCTCAAAAAATACTTCTATTAAGGCAATTTATTTCAATTTTATGTTTTCCTTGAGATACCAATGGGCAAAATACAATGTAGCCAAAGACTTATATAAACTCACAAATCACCCTATAAGACAAAAATATTTTCAGTGGGAAAGGTTCAAAAGTGCTATTAATAATTTACGGCCACGAAAAGATGATAACACAAATTGGAATTTTGAACAACAGTATGCGGGAAATATTCATCGTGAGACAGTCAAATTGAAATTGAAAAATGAACGAGAAAGGACTTATAACAGCTCTGAGCTTTTCATTTATTCAAATGATAATAAACAAACTTTTAAGGTAGAAAAAATAGGATTCATTATTGAATCAATTGATAAAGATGAAAAGTGTTTTCTACATCATCTTGAAGAAATTCAAGAAAAAATCAACTTATATGAAAAGATGGTAGATACAAGACAACAAGAAGAAGAACTTAATATCATCCGCCAACAATTTCAGTTAAACGATACTGAAACAGGAAGACTTTGGAAGGTTTTATTGAAACAGAAAGCAAAAAACTCAAATGAAGAAGTCTTGTATGAAGAGCTAAAAAGATTCTTAGGCACCAAAGGGCTTAAAATAGTTTCTTTTTACCATTTTAAAAATAGTTGGTTAAACCCTGAAAGTGAATCTATTGCACCGCTAAGAAAAAAAATGTTTATAGAGTTATGCAGCTTTCTAAATCTACCTAAAACTTATTTTATTCTCATACAACGACTTAGAAATTCGTCTAAACAATCAAGTCGCCAAAGCACTCTACAAATGAATCGACTTTTACAAAATTTGTTTAATGACGGCTGTTTTGATAATGGAAAGGACATTGACAAAATTATCACAGCCAATCTTGAAAGCTATAAGCAAAAACACCCTTTGGAAGACTTGGGGATTGATGAAAAATATTTGGGAGAAAATTTAATTGCCTTGGTAAAATTAATAGATGCTGAGGTTACTCTAAAAGAATTAGAAAAATATAAAAAGGACGAATGATGAACAAAGCACTAAAAAAAAGAAAATCTTTAGAAACCTTTATTCGTGAACAAACATTGGGTCCAGGAATAAACGGATATAAGTTTATCGATTTGGAAAATAATGATTTAGTAGAAAAAGATCTAAACACAGAACCATCATTTAACTATAATACTGAAATTTTGGATATTGTTCCTGCTGCTATTTATAGCACAGGTATTCTGTTTCCTGAAGATAAAAGCGGAACTTGTGGAGAGGGAGCTGTTCTAGACAATAATGAACAAACCGAGACTGAAGAAGGAGTTGAAGAAAAAGATTCACAAAATAATAGTATAGAATTCGAAGACGTTTCGATTGGTGTAGAGCTTAATCAGATGTACCCGAAGACGATGGGCTTGACTTTTTGTTTAGAAGAGGAAAGTTTAGAGAATGGAGAAATAACATTTGATGTTTCATTCAGATATTATAAAAAACTATACCAAGATAAGGAAGGAAAGTTTAACAATAAATATGGGCTATTGTGTGAAGTTGATCCTGCAAAGTTTAAAGCTTTTTTAACTGAAAACAAATTAGTTCAATTTTCAATTATTAATAAAGGGAAAAATAATTTCGTTGTATTATCTAAAATCAATTCAAAACAAATTACTGAATTAAAAACAACCATTCGGTCAATTCAGAAAAGATATGCCGGAATTTTATATGATAAGACAAGTAAGATTAATAATTTGTCACGTTTATCCAAAGATAGATGTTATTTGAGCAACTTAAAATCAACCATTTATTATGAATTAAAAAATTCAATTACGGATGTCAATAAAAGAAAAGAGTTATATATCATTACACAAGAATTAGAACTTATTGAAAATATTACCGAACATTTAAGAAATCTTTTAGACGTTTATTCGGGTGGATACGGACTGTGGGAATCAAACCCGATTAAAAAAACTGTCATACTTAAAAACATTGATTTTCCAAAGTCTAAAAGTAAAATATCGTTTTTGTACAATAAACCACATTCAACTGATGAGATTGTTGTAATTGATGCGAATGGAAAAGCACAATATGGATTAGAACATTTGTTTAAGTCCAGTATAGAAGATAAACAAGATGAATATGCTTCACTATCTGCGAACATTCAATTAAGCAGAGATTCAAGAAAAGAAGTCGAAAAGATTTTTGTAAAAATTCAATTAGTTAATACAAGTACCGCCTTTACATTAGACAAAGAAAAAGATAGTAGGTACTTCTCCACTTTTAATGAAAAAGTAAATCAACGTACATTCTTTGGTGTTAAGATTTCTGTAGAAAACGAGTTTTTAGCACCTTATTCAGGCTATAAATATTCAAAGAATGAATTAGGTGTTTATGATGAAGATACAACAACTCAATTTATTTACAACCAATTCAAGGATTATGCTATTGGACACGGATGCTCTGCAAAATGGGATGACGTAAATAAAAAAGTAGAAACAGAATACTTGCCAGAGTGTAAAACACCTGATATTGACCCAATACCAAGGGATAAAAGTAAACCTGCAGCAGAGAATGACAATGGAGAATTTATTTTGCCCCTATTTTTGGAAAACTCAGAATCTCAGCAATTCAAATGGCTTTCCGTATTTTCTGATGCACAGGATACTGAAATTATTAATGGATTATTAGTATTTGTAAATTCTTACAGTAAATGGATAGAGAACAAGAGAAATGACCTAAAATATCAGTCTGACTTGAAAGACATTGCTAATCAAGAATTAGATAAATGTAATCAGGATTACCAACGAATGAAATCAAATGTTGAAACTTTATTACAAGGAGAAAACAATAAAGACAATCTTGCTTCATTTCGATTGATGAACGCCGCAATGTTTATGCAGTTATGGCATTCTGTGAAAGTAAAAGATGAAAAAGTACGTTCAATACTTGAGCAAGAAGATTTCGATTTTTTTGATTTTAATTTTTATAAAAAAGCTGATGACAAACTATTTTCTAAAACGGAGTCAGCAGCCTGGAGAGCATTTCAACTAGCTTTTATTTTATTAAACCTTGATGGTATCTTTAAAACAAAAGATGATGAAAAATGGGAGATTAGAAATGAATGGGTTGATTTGGTTTGGTTTCCGACAGGTGGTGGGAAAACCGAAGCATATCTCGGATTAATTGCTCTGACAATTATTAACAGGCGAAAACTATACAAAGATGTAGGTGGTGGAGTCGCATCTATTATGAGATACACTCTACGACTACTTACAATGCAACAATTTCAGAGAGCAACATTGGTTATTATGGCATTGGAATTAATGAGGCGCTGGAAGAAATATAATTTAGGCAATGAACCGATAACAATTGGTTTATGGGTGGGCAACAATTCGCTACCAAATAAAACGGAAGACTTAATTATCGAATTTGAAAAACTAAACAACAATCAACCCAATAAAATACCTTTTTCAAATTGCCCTTGGTGCGGAAGTAATATCGAAGGAGAGGACAAAGAAGATACCGAAAGACTAAATAACAGAGAAAATCATTGGTTTTCAAACAGAGTTCACTTAAAATGTACAAACAACAACTGTTCTTTCTCATATCCAAAAAGACGAGCAAAAGTTAGAGAAAAGGACCAAGGTGCCATTCCTGTATGTTTGTCGGATGAGATTATATATCAGCACCCTCCGACATTGCTCTTTGGAACAGTTGATAAATTTGCCCAATTAGCTCACAAAGTAAAAGGGACAGATAAAGGCAGAAACGCAGATTCAAGACGTTTATTTGGTAACGGAGATTGGGAACAAGGAAAACCTCAAACCGGTTATTTACCCCCTGATTTGATTATCCAAGATGAGCTTCACCTATTACTCGGTCCACTTGGTTCAGCTGTTGCATTGTTTGAATCAGCCGTTGACCAGCTTTGCACACGAAAAGATGGAACAAGGCCAAAGATAATTTCATCAACTGCTACCACACGAAATACTCAATTGCAAATCGCAGCCCTGTTTGATAGAAAAGTCAACCTGTTTCCTAAACCCGGTGTTGAATGTGATGATTCGTTCTTTGCTTTTTATCGAAGAAAATTCAAGAACGCTGAAAAAGAAAATGAGGAATATTTATCCAAACGAAAATACATTGGGATATTGCCAACAGGAAGGACGCAAATTTGGATGCAAATGAGGTTGGCAGCTATCATAATGACACATCGGGCTATTTTTGAACTACAAGAGTTATCAGATAAAAGCCCTATTGATTTTGATGCATATAAAGGCTTTGAGAAAGCGATGGATTATTATCACACAACTATTTCTTATTTTAATAGTTTAAAAGAAGTAGGAAAAACTCAATCACAGGTTCAAACTTATATTCTAAAAGAGCTTCGTAGGGTTTTTAACAGAGTTATTCGCCCCCAAAAATTAATGCATTCTCTCTATACTTATGGTCCGATACGAGAAGCTGAATTAACAGGGAGGCTGTCGGGTGAAGAAGTAAAAAATGAACTTAAAAATGTTGAAACGATATGGAAAGCTCAAAATAGGTTTGCAAATAGTCAAAATGATAAAATAGAAAGAGGAAATATACCTCCTGAATTTGTAGTAGCAACAAATATGATTTCAGTAGGCATTGATGTTTCTCGATTCAATACTATTATTATAAATTCAATGCCACGAAATACCGCTGAATATATTCAAGCAAGTAGTCGTGTAGCAAGGAACGATTATGGTTTAGTTTTAACTATTCATCATCCTTTTAGAGCAAGAGATATGTCCCACTATGAAAAGTTTATTGAGTTTCACGAAAAGATGTACAGTTATGTTGAGCCTATTTCCATTACTCCATTTACGAAAAAATCTGTTGAAAGATATATGGGGTTGTATTTGGCCACAATGATACGTCACACAACAAAGTTTACAGAAAGAGAATCGGCAGATTGGATTTCTTCAATAACAGACAATAATCTTTCATTAATTATCTATAAATTGACTAATTATTTTGAACAGAGAAAAAAAAGACTTTCCAATTTTGATAAGCTAATCAACAATCTTCTAAAAGAAGAGAATGTATCCCAAATTAAACAATGGATTGGAGAGGCTTTCAAGGAATGGAAAAAATTAAAGGATAGCCTAGATAGTTCGACAGTATTGGTATTTAACAGAAAAAAAAATGGAGCGAGGCAAACAATAAAGCAGGAGCAGCTTTATGTTAATATTGAGGAATACGAAGGGAATATACATAGTAAAAAATGGCAAGTTCCAATGTCGTTGAGAGTTATTGAACCAGAAGCAGCAATTAAAATAAAATCTATTTAAAAATGAAAATATTACAATCCAATCAATATAATCAAGGCATTGGGAAATACAAACTGCTTTCTTCAACAGCGGGTGTGGGATCAATCATTACTACAAAATTTGGCTCTTACGTATTGATTTCCGATATAAATAAATGGAAATTTATAAAATGGGCAAATTCCAAAGTAGAAACGATTCGCACAAACAACTCTGATGATAGGAAAATTTATGAAGTAAGTAAAACTGAAATGGCTTGCCGTGGCATTGATTTTATAGATGACCAGCGGTTTATTGGTTTTATAAGAACTGAAAAAGAACTGAATAACTTAGTTTGCCTAATAGGTATTCCACATATGGCTCTAAATGAATCTTTCAATACACCAAAATGGAAAAACCATCCAATAAAAACAGCATTGGAAAGTGCAGGAGAAACAGGAAAATCATGTGATTATATGATTGTTGGAACCCATTTTCCAAAATGGTTTAAAAACAGAAAAGGAGAACTTAAAAATATTTTGCAATGGAAAGAAATTTGGGAAAAAGAAGGAAGAAGACACAATGGTACTCCTACGTTAAATGATTTTGCTCCACCAAGAGATGCCTCAGATTTTGTAAAAGAATATAAACGAAAAAACATTGAAGGTCGTGAAGTAAATTATAGAGAATATCGAGAACTTGAACAACTCAATTTATGCCTAATTTGTCCGAATGGACACATGTCAGATATACCTTGGTCAAGATTTTTGACTTGGAAAACATTACGGGAAACTTCTCAAATAAATAGAGAGGACAAAGGTGAAAATTTGTTTGACATAGAACCCTGTTGCAGTAATCCAGATTTAATTTGGACAGAAAGTAAAAACAAGTCAGAAGGTTATGGAAGTATTTTTTTGGAGTGTAAAAGTTGCGGTTTGGGTTCAGGGGCATCAAAAGAAAAACCTAAAATCAATTTAGAAGGAATTAATAACTTACAACCAATCTGTAAAGGACAAAAGCCTTGGGAAATAGAATTAACCAATCCAGACATTATCCCATTTGAAAAATGCTATATCCATGGTGAACAACAAAACGGTCGTGAAAAAATGCAAGTTTCATTGGTAACCGCAAATAATGTTTATTACGCAAATGGATTTTCAAGTTTGTTTATTCCAATGCACCTTGCCGAAAATATTTCAAAAGAATTAATTGATGCACTTGAAATTTTAGAGGAACGATTTGATAAAAGGAATAGCAATAAACCAATTTCAAAAGAAAGGTTTTGGATTAAAAAAGTAGATGATGATTTTGATGAGTTTTTAAGCGATAATGCAATTATTGTAAATTTAGACAAACAGAATTTTAAAAACTCTTTAAAAGAACTGTTTTTAAATATTGATAAAGAGCAATCAAATGACCCGTATGAAGAATACAGATGGCAAGAGTATAGATGTTTTTCTCACAATTCTTATCTTGCAGATATTGAAGAAAATATGGGGCTTAACTTTCAAGACATTAATCTGCCAAACGAATTAAGTCCCTTTTTTACTAAAATACAACAAGTTGAAGAACTGAAAGTAACTAATATTCAATTCGACTTTACAAGAGTTAGACCTAAAGAGCGAATAGTCAGGCTAAATGAACAAGGGGGTAAAATTGTTGAAGAATCATCAACGGGGCAGAATACTTTTTCAATCAAAAAAGATGAATTGTTTGTTCTTCCTGCAAATGAAACTTATGGAGAAGGACTGTTTTTTCAATTCAATGATAAAACTATTGTTGAGTGGTTAGAAGATAATTCCGAACAATTAAATGAAAGGTTTTTGAGATTCTTAAAGAGAGAAATTGACCATAAAGAACAAGGTGCAGGAATAAAGCAAAAAATAAAGAATAATGGCATCAAACATTTCCTTATACATTCATTTTCTCATTTAATGATGAGAGAATTAGAATTTTCTTGTGGTTATCCAACAGCCAGCTTAAAAGAAAGACTATTTATTTCAAATTCCCCTGATAAATCAATGTCGGGTATATTAATCTATACAGCAGAAGGTTCAGAAGGTAGTATGGGAGGTTTGGTATCACAAGGCGAACCTGAAAAAATCTTGGATATTATAAAAAAAGGACTTAAAAGGTCGGTGAATTGCTCATCTGACCCTCTTTGTTGGGAATCAGACGGACAGGGCATTTTTGACTTGAATTTGTCAGCTTGTTTTTCCTGCTCACTTGTAGCCGAGACTGCTTGTGAAGAAATGAATTTGGGATTAGACAGAAGAGTATTAGTTGACGAGGAATTTGGATATTTTAAAAGTATATTAAATGACAAATAGCATAAGATAGCTTACAGTCGCAAGCAAACTTAAAACCCCACACGGGTTAAAACTCAATCCAAAAGCTTGCAAAAAAGCTTCCAATTCATCGCTTAAGAAAGTAGAAGTTTTAAAAAATCATTTTAGCATGCATTAGAAAATTAAAAAATAGTAAAAACGAAAAGAAAAATAAACCACGAACGCACAAAATGGATATAAAGTACTCCTTATCTTCTATGGAGAAATCCAAATAATATTAAACAGATATGGATTAAAAAGAAGCCATA
>Ga0114934_10002006_pt1 | contig 13191 bp, 11 predicted proteins | sample 4SBtaG_2_FD_99695 | JGI IMG/M metagenome (GOLD analysis project Ga0114934, IMG submission 99695) | Deep subsurface microbial communities from Kolumbo volcano to uncover new lineages of life (NeLLi) - 4SBTROV10_white metaG | ecosystem: Environmental > Aquatic > Marine > Volcanic ... | reverse complement strand
TGATGATGATTATACACCGATGGACTTTGTTGTAGAGCTATTAATCAAGTATTTTCAACACGATGAAGCCAGTGCAACAGATATTATGATGCATATTCATAAAAAGGGGCTTGGTATTTGTGGCATTTATCCAAAAGACATTGCAGAAAGTAAGGTGGCACAGGTAGAAGTCCATTGCCGCAAAGATGAATATCCATTACGCTGTAGTTTTGAGCAACAAACGGACGACTAGATAAATTATAGCATGAGTCTTGCTAGCTATAAAATATTAGCAATTGAGTCGTGTGATGATTTACCGATAGTTAATGATAATGCATGTAAAGTAAGGTGAAAATATGGGTATATTAAATGAAAACCTTGAACAATCATTAAACGATATCTTTCGAGTGGCGCACTTGCGCCGTAATGAATTTGTGACTGTTGAACACCTGCTATTGGGTTTACTTGATAATATGGAAGCCAAGCATGTGTTGGAAGGTTTGAGTGTGGACACTCAAGCTTTACGTGAGGAAATTGAAGCTTTTATTCAAGAACATGTTGTTGTACTGGCAGAAGATGAGGGCGAAACAGTTGCCAGTGTTGGTTTGCAACGGGTGATTCAACGGGCGGTGATGCATGTGCAAGCTGCAGGTAAACAAGAAGTTACGGGAGCGCATGCACTTGTTGCCATTTTCTCGGAAAAAGATTCCCATGCAGTCTATTTCCTCAATCGTGCAGGCATTACGCGGCTTGATGTTGTGGCATTTATATCACATGGCGCATTAAGTCTTCCCGATCAATCGGATGATCAGATTAGCTCTGATGAGCAGACTCAAAAAGGTAGTGATGCCTCCCCGCTACAACGATTTTGTATCAACCTAAATGAACGTGCGCTGGCAGGAAAAATTGATCCATTGATTGGGCGTGATGATGAATTAAACCGTTGTATGCATATTTTATGTCGTCGGCGTAAAAATAACCCCCTATTGGTGGGTGAAGCTGGTGTTGGAAAAACCGCTCTCGCAGAAGGCTTGGCTTTGCGCATTGTGCAGCGTGAAACACCTGAAGTATTGCATGATACCAAGGTATTTTCTTTAGATATGGGCTCATTATTGGCAGGTACAAAATATCGCGGTGATTTTGAAGAGCGTTTGAAAGCCATTATTGGTGCGATGGCGAAAGAAGATAAAGCGATTCTATTTATTGATGAAATTCACACCATTATTGGTGCTGGATCCGCTAATGGTGGCGCAATGGATGCATCAAACTTACTCAAACCAGCTTTAGCCAATGGTGAACTGCGCTGCATGGGGGCTACAACCTATCAAGAATACCGCCGTGTCTTTGAAAAAGAATCTGCACTCTCTCGCCGTTTTCAAAAAATCGATTTGGAAGAGCCTAGCATTGAAGATACTGTGGAAATTCTTAAAGGTTTGAAGGATCGCCTTGAAGAGCATCATGATATCCACTACAGCCAAACGGCCATTTTAACGGCAGCTAAATTGGCATCGCGGTATATTCAGGATAGACGTTTACCTGATTCTGCGATTGATGTTTTGGATGAAGCTGGCGCTTCGGTTCACTTAAAAACCGATGGTAAACGCAAAAAACAAATCAATATCACCGATATTGAGGCAACCATTGCTAGCATGGCTCGCATCCCTGCCCGTCAGGTATCATCAAATGACAGGCAAAGCCTTGAACATCTTGAACGCAATTTAAAATTGGCTATTTTTGGGCAGGACAATGCCATTGAAAAACTATCTGCGAGCATTCGTTTATCACGCGCTGGTTTATCGCATCCTGATAAACCTATTGGTAATTTTTTATTTTCTGGACCAACTGGGGTTGGTAAAACCGAAGTCGTTCGCCAATTAGCACGCATTATGGGCATTGAGTTGATTCGTTTTGATATGTCTGAATATATGGAAGCCCATGCTGTTTCCCGCTTGATTGGTGCCCCTCCAGGCTATGTTGGTTATGAACAAGGCGGCTTGCTCACCGATGCTATTAACAAACATCCGCATGCAGTTCTTTTGCTCGATGAAATGGAAAAAGCTCATCAAGATTTATTTAATATTCTACTGCAAGTCATGGATCATGGAAAACTGACTGACAACAATGGTCGTTCTGCCGATTTTAGGCATGTGATTGTCATTATGACAAGCAATGCAGGTGCATTTGAAATGCAACAGAATGCTATTGGCTTTAACCCTCAATCTAGTGAAGGTCGCGATGAAGAAGCAATTAAACGCTTGTTTACGCCAGAGTTTCGCAATCGTTTGGATGCGGTCATTCCATTTTCAGCTTTGGATAAAGATACGATTCTACATGTAACAGATAAGTTCTTGATCGAACTTGAAATGCAGCTGCTTGAAAAGAAAGTTGAACTAGAAGTTTGTGACGCAGCTCGCATATGGCTCGCCAAACATGGGCATGATGTGCAAATGGGAGCACGTCCAATGTCACGACTTATTCAAAATGAAATTAAAAAGCCGTTGGCAGATGCTATTTTATTTGGTGCATTACAAAAAGGTGGAAAAGCCCTTATTGCACTTGAAGATGATAAAATAAAAATCGAATACCCCTCCTCTGTTGATGCATGAAACCTAAAAAAGATGCGAAAAACTATACCGATACATTCCAACATGAAGGTTGCAGCCCATTAAGCATTGAAATGCAGTCAATTGGTGTTGTTCATAGTCCATTTAAGGAACGTTTTACTGCACCACGCCAAGCAAATTTAGCTACCCCTGCCAAAGGGCATATCGAATTACATGCTGGGCTGAATTTTGAGCAGGCATTGAGTGATTTGGATAGTTTTACACACATTTGGGTTATTTATTGGATGCATCTCAATCAAGGATGGAATCCTACTGTTATGCCTCCACGAGGCTCGGATATTCGACGCGGATTATTTTCAACCCGCGCGCCCCACCGCCCCAATAGTATTGGCTTGTCCGCTGTAACATTAACCAGTATCAAAAAACGCACATTGTTTATTGAAGGGCTAGATATGCTTGATGGTACGCCAGTGTTGGATATCAAGCCTTATTTACCTTATGCCGATAGCATTCAAGGTGCCTCGCATGGTTGGTTAGACCCCAGTGCACCGTTTACGTTTTCTTCTACATCCAAATAACATAGGATGTGCATGATATGACGCAAAAAGAGCATACATATACTTTCTATGAAGAAATTGGACGTGGTGGTATGGGCATCGTTTATCGTGCTGTCCATAATGATACAAAAGAAGAAGTCGCTATCAAAGTGCTTCATAAAGAATTGATTCATGACAGTCAGCAGGTGCAACGTTTCGAAAGAGAAGCCCGCTCACAAGGCAAAATAGAACACCCCAATGTCATTCGTTTTATAAGCGTTTATAAGCATAATGATAGTTTGGGCATTGTGATGGAGTTACTGAAAGGTTGCTCTCTTAAACAATATGTAAAACATCATGGAGTCCTTAGCACCGCTGAAGTTCACTGTGTAGCAGAGGGGATTATTCAAGGTCTAGAAGCAGCACATAGTCAAGGTATTACACACCGCGATTTAAAGCCATCTAACATATTTATATGTGACGATGGTGGCATAAAAATCATGGATTTTGGACTCGCCAAAAGCAATGTGGCACAAGATGATATTACTGATTCAGGCAATAACCCAGTTGGCAGCTATTATTTTATGGCTCCCGAACAAGTACTTGGGCAAAAACTCGATGCACGCTCAGATTTATATGCCATTGGCATTATATTATTCAAACTTGCAACTGGGCATTTACCATTTACCACAAATGGTGGCGGTGAGTTTGAAATTATGGAAAAACAGGTTCGACAGGAGCCACCCAAGCCACAAGATATTCATGATGGTGTTTCTCCTGTATTATCAGATATTATCCTCAAGCTTTTGCAAAAAGACCCTGAGAAACGTTTCCAAAGTTGTGATGAATTATCTAAAGCATTGCTTGAGTTAGAAGCAAAAGAACCTCTTTCTCTTAGTGGTAAAAATATCATAAAACATTTCTCTGATTTACAATATCGGCCCAATCAAACAGTCAGTACCATGCCTTCTGCTCACTTTCATGAACCCGAAGAAAAAGAAGAAGATATTGTAAAAAATAGTCTAATTTGGGTATTTAAAAGCATGTCTCCAGTCATGCCAGATACACCACCTTTGGATTTGATTGCGCCACCATCTATTGCCATGACGACATTGCAGCATTTGCGTCAAGGTATCGCGACTATCGCTCCACTCCCTGAAATATGGCAGCAAATTCAAGGGGTTTTGAATAGCCCTGATGCTGCAGCATCCGATCTTGCTAAATTGGTTTCAAAGGATCCTATTTTAACTGCGCATATATTAAAAATATGTAATTCAGCGGCATATGCCATACCCGGAAACCCGCCAGTCACCCATATTGCCTTGGCTTTAACACGCTTGGGAATGGATGCTGCACAAGAAGTTATCTTGCAAATGCTTATACCTGAAATTGGCAATGAAACATCACAAGATGATGTACAATATCTATATTTTCATGCTCAAGCCATTGCTTTATTTACGCGTAACTTGAGTGAGTACAGTCAAATCGTTGATCGCCAATCAGCCAGTTTATTTGGTATGTTACATGATATTGGTAAGTTGGTTATCCTACATATCGAAGATGAGGATAAACTTTCTGAACTTCGTGAAAGCATTGCCCAAGGCACACCGGCTTTAAAAGCAGAATGGGATATTTTGGGTTATACGCATATTGATGCAGGCATGATGTTGGCTTTACACTGGAAACTGCCACGTAGCATTCATCACTTTATTTATTATCACCATCATCCATGTTGGCATGGTATTGATTCATGGCCAAATGATGTGCAACCAGCCATTATGCTTGTTCATCTATCCCATATCATGCTTTCAACCATGCTTGCCGATGATGATATGCCCAATATTTGGCAACAAAATATGCGTAGTCACGTACCAAAAAGTAAGAAACTATTGCACCGCACTCTGCATTTACCTGTAAGTGATGTAAGCTTCTACAATCAAATGAAACATGAACTGCAACGCTTACAGCTGCAATTTCCTGATTTATTTCCACAATAACGATAAAGCTCGCGTTGCGAACAACCAACGAATGCGTAACAAAATGGTAAACTTACTATTTTGTTACTCAAGAGTCTGAATAATTAAGGCTTCATTGGAGCGTTCCAACCAGCACGAATGGCTCTCATCAACATATCGGGGGTATCTACATCAAAGCTTTCTTCAAGCACAAGGTAATGTAAGCCCTCTTTTTGAGCGATAGCGACACTTTGTTGTAAAACATGCTCTGAACCCCAGCTAATATCCGAAAACAATGCGGGATAGGTATGATTTATCGCAATCAAATCATAACCACCATCGTCCACAGCTCCCAATACAATATCACAATCATCCAATGCGGAACTCGCCTGTAGTAAACGCTCATCCGACATATGCGGTGAATCTGTTCCTAGAAACAATAGCTTTTCAAAACCAGCTTGTGAGGCTTGTTCCATCAAAGAACACATGCGCTCGCCCAAGCTCCCTTCTCCCTGTGCATACATGGGAACTTCAAAAGATGTGAAAAATGGGTGTGATATATCATCTGCCGCCAACCAAACATAGTGAAATAAACGTTTGCCACGCTCAATCACAGTTGTTGCCATCGCTTTATGCCATGCAGTTGCTTCGGCGGCAGTATATGTTGACATCAAACGTGTTTTCACCTTTCCTTCAACAGGTGCTTTGCACATAATAATCACAAGTGTGTTTCTATCGCGCATTTCTATACATCTTCGCTAATTTTTCAGGTGACTTACCCAACCAATATAAAAAACGCAGCTTCCACATCAAGCATACTGTTTTTACAACACCATGTTTTTCCCAGCGACGACTGGAGGTAACCACCTTATTTTTCAAACAAGCAATGTTTCCATAGCGTTTTAAGCGTTTTGAAAATGCCACATCTTCCATTAGTGCCAACTCAGGAAAACCTCCCATTTCTCCAAATACAGAACTACACACAAATTGGCATTGATCGCCCGTTGAAATACCTGTGAGGCGTGAACGAAAATTGATCATAAATTCAATCACTCTGAATGCAAAACCTTCACCCGATAAACGTACATCAAAGCGTCCACCCACAATGGAACTATCCCGCATAGTCCTTTTTATAAGCTCAATATCATTTGAAGATATAATTGTATCTACATGATTAAAAAGAAGAATGTCACTTTTTATTGTTTTTTTACAAGCCGCTGCACCAGCATTCATTTGCAAAGCACGTCCACTTGGGCTCAGGCAGTAATTCAAATCATGATTCTGCAATAAGGCACATGTTTCATCATCCGAATCACCATCGCAAAACATGATATAACAATCTTTTTCCAAAGCTTTAAATTTGACGATATGTTGTTGCAATGACTTCTCTTCATTAAGCACAGGAATGACCATCGCCACACTTAAATCTATCATATATTCAATGATACCCAACCACTACCATCTTCACGAAAATTGGTCACTTGCCCGCGCCATAAGCGCCCTGCCACAGCAATCAAGCCCTCTCCATGCATATATAAACGCACATCAAATTTATATGGCACATCTCCATGTTCAATTTGGCTAGCGGGCACAAAGGATTGTACCACAGTGGTTTCATCATCAAGACTTTCAAAACGTTTGCGACTCATGCCTTTGCCCAGCACAACACCTTTACCGCCATGCCTTGCTGCTGGTTTAAACACCCAAGCTTTACGCTCTTGCCATAGTTGTGTCCTATCACAAGCCGAAAGCAAATGAATTTCAGGTACAACTGAGCGAATAAAGCTAACATCATCACTAGATAAGCAACCTTCTAACAAACCTTGATGCCACCAGTCCACCATACGCGATTTATCACCCAATAAGGCATAACTACGCGGATGCGGATTTAAAGCTACCTGCCCTGCCATCAATGCCGTACGAATATCAGCCAATTCAGGTGTATCAAGATAAAAATCAGTATGGCGATTATAAATACCATCCACGCGCTGATTCTCTACATACAAACCATCATCTTTTAATTCTATATCTTCAGGGCTAACAAGAAAAACAGTACGCCCAGTTTTCCGTAATAAAGTTGCATAATGCTGCATTTCTGGATACATATACTGCTGAGTTACATCTTCATCCATAATGGCAATGGTTTGCCAAGTATCGGGAAACATGCCTGATATACGCTCTTCCAATGTACCAACAAGTTCTGCAATCGCGGGCTGTTTCATCCACCGATTACCACCAATATACAAGCCGCCTGCATTATTGTTAATTTCAATCAAGCGGGGTCCATCATCAGTTAAATGAAAGTCATAACCCATAAGCATGGATGACTCATCAAACATCGCATCTGCTGTAACTGGAAGCTGCTCTTTTAATGATGTTATATAATGGCTGTTTTGTTTTAATTGAAACATTAAACGGGAAAATTGGAGCATTTTCTCAAATTCATCACGTTCAATGTTTACTTCTTCTAAAGCTGCTAAGGTATTCACGCGCAACAAGCTATCTGAAATCATTCTGTATTGGAAAAGGCTTGTCATATAGTATGCGCATCATGAATAAGACTCTTGAGCAATTACCCGCCTTAAACTTGGAAACGTTAAAAAATATGGTTTCTGATTGGGGTTTTCCGCTATTTCGTGCCAAACAAATCATGGATTGGCGTAATAAAGGTGTTTTAAACCCTGATGATATGCGTAATTTACCACAAGATTTGCGTACTGCACTCAATCGCAACCTGTGTTGCCAACCACTCAAACTTATACAACGCCAATGCTCTGAAGATGGCACACGCAAATACCTATTCTCATTAGTAAGTGGAAAAACTGTTGAAACTGTACTCATTCCAGAGCCTGAACGTGGAACTGTATGCATATCATCGCAAGTAGGCTGTGTGTTGGACTGCCCTTTTTGTCATACTGGCACGCAGAAATTTGAAGCCAACCTCACAGCAGGTGAGATTATCGCTCAGGTATTGGCAGTCAAAGAAGACTTGCGAAATAACCCGTTATCATCGGACTTGCACGATCAAGTCACACATATTGTATATATGGGCATGGGCGAGCCTATGGCGAATGAAGAAGGGCTGCATGAAAGCTTAGGCATGCTGATGGCTGAAGATGGGTTACATATTTCACGTCGTCGTATTACCGTATCAACATCAGGTCTTACCCCACAAATTGATCGTTTGGGTGAAGTTCACCCCGTTAATTTAGCTATCTCATTGCATTCTGCATTGGACGAGGAGCGGGATACATTAGTTCCCATCAATCGCAAATACCCACTACAAACATTACGCACATGCTTGAATCTTTACCCATTAGCACACCAAAGACACATCACCTTAGAATACCTTATGCTTGATGGTGTGAATGACAGACAAGAAGATTTGAACGCTCTAGCAAAATTCGTAAACCCTGAACGCGAACGCGTTAATCTCATTCGTTTTAATCCTTATCCTGGAAGCCCTTATGAAGGTTCTCCCACAGAATACATGAACAAATTCGCACAAAAGTTGATTTCTAAAGGCATTCGTGCAACTGTAAGGCGTTCGCGTGGGCAAGATATTATGGCTGCTTGTGGTCAACTTAAATCATCGGCAACTGCGTAGAGTGATAAGGCTTTTATGAAGGGAGGCGCAATGACGGTCACAAAACGTACCGGCATTATTGGTGGCAGTGGCTTGTATGCTATGGATGGCATTGAAATACTGGATGAGTTGGATATGGATACACCCTGGGGTAAACCTTCGGCTCCATTGCTATTGGCTCGCTATCATGGTCAAGACATAGTCTTTTTACCACGTCATGGCACTGCTCACAGCATCCCGCCCCATAAAATCAATTATCGCGCCAACATTTATGCTATGAAACAAGCCAATGTTTCACGCATTATCTCAGTATCTGCAGTTGGCTCTTTACGCGAAGACATTACGCCAGGTGATTTTATTTTGGTTGATCAGTTTGTGGATCGAACCATCAATCGTGAAAAAACCTTCTTTGACGAGTCTGTTGTCGCACATGTTTCTATGGCTGACCCTATTTGCTCATGTTTGCAACAATCTTTGGTAGATGCTTCGAAACAAGCTGGTATTACCACCCATACGTCAGGTACATATTTGGTGATGCAAGGTCCGCAATTTTCGACCCGTGCAGAATCAATGTTGTATCGTTCTTGGGGTATGGATGTGATTGGCATGACCAATATGCCTGAAGCCAAGTTAGCACGTGAAGCTGAAATGTGTTATGCGACTATCGCCATGTGCACCGATTATGACTGTTGGCATGAAGACGAAGATGATGTTTCTGTAGCTTCTGTGTTGAAAATTATGCAAAGCAATGTACAAAAAGTTCAAAGACTATTGAATTACTACTTCAAACAACCTGAAAACGCATGTACATGTGGCTGTCAAACAACATTAGATTACGGTATTTTTGCCGATTTAAGTCAGCAAAATAATGAGGCTTTACGCCCTATTCATGCGCTGGTGGAGCGTTTATTATGATATCTTTTATTCGTCTGAACTGGATTTTATTTATTTGTGCAACTTTTCTTCTTTCTTGCGCTCATACTATTCCAGAAAAAAACAATAAAAGTGCTAAAATACATTATCAGATTGGTTTAGACTCAATACAGCGTGGGCAACTTCCCAAAGCATTTGATGAGCTCATGCAATCCAATACAGAAAATCCCAACCAGCCTAAAACATTGGATGCTCTGGCTTACGCATGGCGTTTGCAGGGTAATATGAAACAATCAGAATCTTTTTATAAACAAGCTATTGCGGCTGGCGCAACATCTTCAGTGTATACCAATTATGGTGCATTACTAGTATCACTACAACGTTATAAAGAGGCTGAAAAAATGTTACGCAAAGCCTTAGAGGATCCACGTTATCGCAAACAGTATATTGCCTTGATTCACTTGGGTGATGCCTTAGCAGGTCAAAATCAGCCTGACGAAGCAATAAAAAACTACCGCAAAGCAGCGATGATGAATCCCAGACAAAATATTTCACAGCTTAAAGAAGCAAAGGTCTATGAAAACACGGGTCGCGTAAATTATGCTCAAGCCTTGTATGAGACTATGTTGCGCAAACAGCCTACCTTACGCCCTGCTTTAGAGAGCTTGATAGCTTTGCTTGTAAAGCGTTCAGAAATTACTGCTGCACGTAAACATTTGGCTCATTATCTCGAAAAAGAAAAAAATCCACTCAACCGTGCATGGGCAAGCGATGAACTTACACGTTTAGGTCGCATGTAATATGACTTCCGAAGACAATAACGCCAACGGTTCTGAAACAATTTCCAAAGAAGACATTCTTTTGGAAGTTGGCGAGCTATTGAAAAACGAGCGGGAAAAGTCTTCTACTTCCATAGATACGGTTGCCAACGCATTAAACCTTAGAAAGATTTACCTTAACGCTCTAGAAGCTGGCGATTGGACAGACATGCCTGGTGAAGTATATGCATTAGGCTTTCTACGCCAATATGCCGATTATTTACATCTCGATTTGAGTCAGAGCATTGAAAAGCTTAAATCCGGGCATTATCACTTAACCAAGCCGCTTACATTCCCTGATCCTCCTGTCGCACCAAAAAAATCATGGATGATCTTTGCAGCATTGGCTTTTATTGTGTTATTTGTTGGGTTTAATGTGTTTGATCATACACCGCCTGCCCCACTGCCTTCACAATTGATGCAGGATGCAGCAGTGCATATCCAAAAAGATAAAAGTAGTAGTGTGAACAATAAAAAGCCCGAAGCATCAACAACGGAAAGTTCTGCTGTAGCTATTACTCTTCCAACTACCACCCTATCAAGCAACAAAGCTGATGCGCTTAAACCGACCATAAAAACCAAAGCTATTGATACAAATAAAATATCGTCTTATAACTATAAACTAACTGCAGTAACTGCTGATGTTTGGCTACAACTTCACGATAGCAATGAGCCGCCCGCTCTGGTTCGAGAAGCCTTGTTAAAAAAAGGCGAAAGCATGCAGATCACATCTTTAAAGCCATTAAGGCTAACCAGTGGCAATGCACCTTCACTTAAAATTATTCTAAACAAACAGACGATTATCCAAGTAAACCAGTTGGGCGAAAAAGGAAAAGTTTTACATAACTATTTGCTACAAAAGAAGAAAACTAAGCCATAATAGTGATATAAAAATATCATTTCCGAGGTTTTAATCGTAAATCTATCCCAAGAACCATGATATTGAGAAAATCATCATAATCGTTAGTGTTCCAAGCTGGATAGGTTGTGTGATCTTAGGATACACATAAAATATTTGCTACATTGTATAAAGTTTTAATGAGGGAAAGGGGAAATTATGACTGCAACTGCTAGTGACCAAGGTGCATTGAACATAGCTCGCCGCAATATGGTAGAGTATCAAATCCGTTGCTGCAAAGTATTAGAGCCTGAATTACTGGATGTGCTAGATAGCATGCCGCGCGAAGATTATGTTCCCCAAAATGTACGTAGCTTGGCATATATGGAAGGTCATGTACCTATTGCCTGCAATCAAGAAATGTTTAGTCCTCTACAAGAAGCCAGTATTATGCAGCAATTGAACCTGCAAGGTTACGAACGCGTTTTAGAAATTGGTACAGGTACAGGATATCTAACAACACTCTTGGCAATGCATAGTGCCGAAGTAACCAGTTGTGAATTGCATGAAGAGTTAAGCGAAATTGCACACAAGAATTTAGCCGATCATGGTATTGAAAATGCGACCGTTATATCTATCAATGCAATGAATGCAGATGAAGTCAACAATCATGCTGATATTACTAAGGGTTATGATATCATTGTTATCGGCGCATCTTTAATGTCGATTCCAGAACATCTAACCGCCCTTCTTGCAGAAAATGCACAAATGATTGCGTTTATTGGTAAGAACCCTGTAGTTACGTTAACGCATATGCAAAAGACAACCACAGCAACTATTGATACTGCAATGTTTGAAACATTGTTGCAGGATATGGAAGCGATTCCACAAAAACGCGAGTTTATTTTTTAATCTGTTTTAAGAATACATGATTGGGTCAGCTTTTTAGCTGGCCTTTTTTATGTTTGGAATACACTCATGGGAATACATTAAGATTCAAAGAACCATCGTACCTCAGCCAAATCATCAACAATACGTGCTGGTGGAAGATTATGCGCAACATCTCGCCCATAACGCTTGTGATACAACCGTGAATCTAAAATCGCCATCACGCCCCTATCCTCATTAGAACGAATCAAACGCCCTACCCCCTGCCGCAATACTGCAATTGCCTCTGGAAGTTGAATATCCATAAAACCATTGCCGCCCTTTTTCTCACAGTGGCTAATGCGTGCTTGTAGCAGTGGGTCATTTGGTGGTGCAAAAGGAACCTTATCGACAATGACCATAGATAAAGTCTCCCCTGGTACATCCACACCTTCCCAAAAGCTTCGTGTGCCACACAAAATAGAGTGTGTATCTGCCCGAAATTGCTCAAGAATTGCGTCGCGACTACCGCTTTTCCCTTGAATCAATACAGGCCATTGCAAACGTTTACTCAAACCCTCACCGAGATGATTGAGCATGTACCACGATGTAAACAATACAAATGCTCGACCTTGTGATGCTTTTAATAAGGTAATCATTTCTTCCAATAACGCATCTTTGCCAGCATCACTTCGAGGCTCAGGTAAATGACGTGGTAAATACGTCAAAGCCTGCTCCTCATAATCAAAGGGGGAAACATGAAAAACCTCTTGGGCATCTTCTAATCCCAAACGTTGACGCGCATAATCAAAGCTCCCTGACACTCGCAATGTTGCTGAAAGAAGCACAAAAGACGCAGGTCTTATCCACAAATGCTCATCTAAAACAGGTCCAGTTTCTACAGGAGCCAACACATGCCGCCTAAACTCCCCTTCTCCTTCACTCCAAGCTACAAAACCTTCGTTAGGCTTTTGAATCGCTTTCATATCTTGCGCTAGTTCTTCTGCGCGCTCGGATAGCTTTTGCATATCTTCACTACGTTCGGCTCGACTTGCCGCGAAATCTACAAGCGGTTGCCATGCTTCACTGACTTTAGATAAGTCAGGTTCAAGCCAAGCATCCAACACTTTACGACCTGCCTTTAACGCATCTTTTTTCAGCGCATCTTCATCACC
>Ga0114934_10002004_pt1 | contig 13194 bp, 4 predicted proteins | sample 4SBtaG_2_FD_99695 | JGI IMG/M metagenome (GOLD analysis project Ga0114934, IMG submission 99695) | Deep subsurface microbial communities from Kolumbo volcano to uncover new lineages of life (NeLLi) - 4SBTROV10_white metaG | ecosystem: Environmental > Aquatic > Marine > Volcanic ... | reverse complement strand
TTATTTATTATTTCAATTTGAAAATTATTTTAATGTAATTTTTAATTTGAATTTTCCTGTTTTCAAACCATCTGCTCCAGCAACACCAATAACAACTTTGTAAGGATGATTTATCGCATTCAAACTTACTGTTCTTGTATGATCCTGAGTCTTTCCTTTTTTAGGATAATCCCATTTAAAATCTGCTTCACAAGTAACGCAACTAGAAAGATTTGGAGGTAACTGTTTGTTTGAAGTTCCAACCATATAAGCCCAAATACTCATATTATCATCTTTATTGTCAGGTATGACAGTTATATCCATTATTGAATGAGCTGGAATTTCTGTAATAAAAACTAAGTGGTTACCTGTAAACTTATTGTTTTGGGTAGCAGGAAAACAAGCAACAGAACTTCTGGATGCCCAAGATAAGTCGTTGATTGTTACACCATCAGTCAAATCACCTGAATATGTAATTATTTTTCCTTTTTCTCCTTTTACACTATATACTTTCAATGGTAGTTGAGTGCCAGTTTCAGTATTTTTTGTCTTCAATTCAATTTTCAAAGTATATTTACCTTTTTTTAATCCTTCGGCACCAACAACTCCAATTACTATATTGTAAGGATTCTTAATAGAGTTAAAAAATATGCTTCTTGTATGATCCTGTGTTTTGCCTTTTTTGGGATAGTCCCATTTGTAATCTGCTTCACAAGTAACACAAGAAGTCAAATCCGGAACTGTTGAATATGATGATGCTCCAATCTGATACCCATACAAACTAAAATTTGCGTTTTTATCATCTGGTATTACTGTTATAGTTACTTCAGAATATGCAGGTAATTGCATCGAATACAAAACGTGATTGCCTCTAAACTTAGTGTTTTGTGTTGCAGGAAAACAAGCAACAGAACTTCTGGAAGCCCAAGATAAATCTTCAATAATATGTCCATCACAGAGGTCTCCTTTAATTGTAAATTGCGAATTTGGTTTAACTTCAAGTGACTTAACATTATCTGGAAATTGTGCCATAATAAAATTAGTTAATAAAATTAACAACGTAAAAACAGATAGATTTTTCATTTTTCTCTAAAAAAAAATTTTTTCATTAAAAAAGAAAATTTTTTTGACGAAAGAAAATTAATTTTTTGTTTTTTGAGTTTATTGCATAAATTAAAAAAAAATAAATATATTTGTTGAGAATTTAATACAGAAAATTTATAAAAATGAAGCGTTTTTTAATAATTTTTTTAATTTTGAGTTCCATATATCCAATTGGAATTAAAGCACAAAGTGTAAAAATAAAAAAGAAAGATTTTTTTGTTACAGACGCAAATTTTAAAGAAGCTTGGAATTCATTCAGAAAAGGTAATAGATTTTTTAAAGAACACAAGAAGGGCGGTTATGAAAAAGCAAAAGATTATCTGGAAGAAGCATACAAATACAACGAAAATTATGCTCCTCTTAATTATGAATTAGGTGTTGGATATATTTTTTTAGCTAATAAAGATTCAGCATTAAAATATATGGAAGATGCATTTGATCTTAATCCAACAGTTGCTCCAGATATACATTTTTGGTTAGGTAGAGCCTATCATTTGAATTGTAAATTTGATGATGCAATAACAGAGTATAAATTATATAGAGACAATCTTCCAGAAAAAAAGAGAAAGAAAAAACTAGATGAAATTAATAAATATATTAGCGAATGCGAATCAGGAAAGGAATTAGTTTTGAATCCAGTAAATGTAATAATAGACAATTTGGGAGAAGATGTAAATACAAAGTATCCTGAATACTCTCCAGTATTTGCTCCAAATGATTCAATAGTTTATTTCACCTCTCGTCGTCCAAATACAACAGGAGGGCGAAGAAATTATAAAATATCTGATGAATATTATGAGGATATATATTATACAAGTGCATTGAAAGGAAAATGGCGTGCTCCTGCACAAATGCCCAAACCAGTAAACTCCAAATGGAATGATGCAAGTGTAGCAATTAACCCCAATGGTGATGGTATCGTTTTATATAGAGGTCATGAAGGAGCTGGGAACTTATTTATGAGTTTAAAAAAGACAAAAAATAACGGAAAGACTGTTTGGACTAAACCAAAAAAAATTATTAACAGAGTAAATAGTAAGAAATACAGAGAATCATCCTTGACATTTAACCATGATTCTACAATAGTATATTTTATTTCAAATAGAAAAGGTGGTTTTGGCGGAAAAGATATATGGATGATCAAACGTAGAGGAAATTCAAATAGTGGATGGACAAAACCAGTTAACTTGGGTAATGTTGTAAATTCTGCTTATGATGAAGAATCTTTATTTTTACTAGAAAATGACAGTGTATTATATTTTGCATCTAGAGGACATAACTCAATGGGAGGCTATGATATTTTCAAAACAGAGTTATTGCCTGATGGAAGATGGATAGAACCTGTAAATGTTGGTTTTCCTTTCAATACACCTGCTGATGATATGTTTATTTTTGTGAATCCTGATAAGCGAACAGGTTATTATACATCATCTGGACAGGATGAATCATACGGAGATTTAGATATTCTTAGTTTCTTTTTCTACAAACCTAAGAAAATTGAAAATGATGCAGAAAACGACTTAATAGCATATATGGCAAAACCTGTAAATATTTTAGAGATGGAAGACCCTATTGTCATAAAAACTATGAGACTTACTGTAGTGAAAGGGATTGTTAGTGAATACGAAACAAATAAGCCTCTTAGTGCAACAATAGAAATAGTTGATAACTCTACTCAAGAAGTAATACAAACAATAAGCACAAATGCTACAACAGGAGCTTATACTGTTATGCTGCCTTCAGGTAAGGACTATGGTATGACTGTTAATGCTGATGGTTATATGTTTCATTCAGAAAACTTTAATATTCCTAAAGCATCAGAGTATCAGGAAGTTCAAAAAGATGTTCAATTATTACCAATCAATCCGGGTGCAAAAGTTGTTTTGAGAAATGTATTCTTTGATACAGGAAAAGCGACATTGAGACCCGAATCATATCCTGAATTGAACAAATTAGCACAAGTATTTATGCTTTATCCTAATATTGTTGTGGAAATCTCTGGACATACAGATAATGTTGGTTCTGATTCTTATAACCAGAAACTGTCTCAAAGAAGAGCAGAATCAGTTGTTGAATATTTGGTAAGTCTTGGAGTGCCAAGAACACACTTAGTAGCCGTAGGTTATGGTGAAACTCAGCCTGTTGCTTCAAATAAAACTGAAGAAGGAAGACAGTTGAACCGTAGAGTGGAAGCTAAAATTTTAAGTAATGATCAAAATTAATAAATGAATAAGATTTAATAATTCGGGCGATGACTTTCGCCCGTTTTTTATGCTAATTTAAATAAAAAATATAAAGATGGATAAAAATAAAATTGCTTCTTATTTGCTTGATATAGAAGCAGTACAATTAAATACGAAACAACTATTTACCTGGGCAAGTGGAATAAAATCACCTATATATTGCGACAATAGAAAGATTTTATCATTTCCAGCAGTAAGAAGAGCGGTTAGAGATGAGTTTGCAGAATATGTTAAAAGTTATTATCCTAATGTAGAAATAATTGCAGGTGTTGCTACAGGTGGAATTGCTATTGGTGTTTTGGTTGCTGAAATTATGGATTTACCTTTTGTATATGTACGTCCCAAAGCGAAAGAACACGGCTTGCAAAATCAAATAGAAGGAGTATTAAAGAAAGAGCAAAAAGTTGTGGTTATTGAAGATTTGATTTCTACAGGAGGTAGTAGTCTAAAAGCTGTTGATGCTCTGAGAAAACACAAAGCCAATGTGCTTGGTATGATTGCAATTTTTACATATAATATTCCAATTTCTGTAGAAAATTTCAAAAATCAAGATTGCGAATTTCATACTTTGACTGATTTTAATACTTTAAACGACTTGGCTGTAGAAAAGAATTACATTAAAAATGAAGATATTGAAATTTTAAACAAATGGAGAAAAGAGTTTATACCAAGCCGCCATCAAAATTAGTAAATATAAAACGTTTCTTTTTCCTTTGCTTTTCTTCAAAAAAATATTCCGTAGCTAAGGCTATGCAAGATTTTTTTCATCAATCAAAGAAAAAATAATTCATTTTCTAAAATACAATTTTGAAAGCGGTTTGGTTTGAATTGCTTAATAAAAAAGCACAATTCAAATTAATGAACTGTGCTTTGGTGAGACAATCAATCATGAAAAAAATTATTTTTTTATTACTTTGTGAGTATATATTTGTCTGTAAGTTTTGATTTCTATAAAGTAAATTCCCGGCTTTAAGTCTGAAACATTTACCACTGCATTTTTTCTGTTTATGGTTTTGTTCAAAATTGTTTTTCCATTAGAAGTATTAATTTTTACAGCTAATATTTGTTCATTCGCAGCAATATTAAGTTTGTCAGTTGCAGGAATAGGATAAATCAGAATGTTATCATCTTTAGTTTCATTGATATTCACAGCATTTGTTTTAAAACTAATTTCATTTCCATATTGAATACCTGCCGAGTTTATTGCGTAAGAACGCACATAGTATGTTGTATCCGAGTTTAGTTCAGTAAGTTCGGAAATAAAATTATTGTCTGTTAGATTTGAAATGATGCTAAAATCAGAAACTGTTGGATTACTTATTGTATTGTAGCAAAAACCCACTTCGTCAATGTTTGTTCCACCGTTGAATTTAATTTCGCCAGTAGCATAAGCACTGTTAGAAGAAATATTTTCGATAGAAATGGTATTTACTTTTGGTAAAAGTACTTTTACTGTTAACTGGAAGTAGATAGAAGCAGATTCTCCCATTATATCTGTTGCTGTGAATTTAAGATTATAAGTGCCAACTTTTAGTGCAACTCCTTTTATTTCAAGAGTTTTTTTGTCAAAATGCATCCAGTAAGGTAATTCTTCGCCATTAGCAAGAGTAAGGCTATATGTCAATTTGTCTTCAAAATTGCTATCATAGAAAATAGAGCCATTTAGAAAATTATTTATGCTATCATTGAAATCATAGCTAATATTTTCAATTCCACCCAAAATTTCAGGAGGAGTATTTTTTTCTAAAAAAATGTAGAATCTGTTTCTTATATCTTCGCTATCAGCATCGAAAGTATATGTTGGATTTATAATCAAATTTTGCTTTTTCATTAAAGTTTTGTCTTCAAAAATTATATACGAATTATTTGTTTTATATTCAGATAAAGTAATTTGACAATTGTTAGTATTTTTAGCTATTTCATAGCCAATAGCCAAAGTATCGATGATTGATGATAGAGGAAGAGAATTGATAGCAAATCCTGCACCTTGTGGTTGATTGTAAGAATAAATTTGAGGCACTTCTGTCGTTTGTGAATACATTTTGTAAGCATCAAATTTAGGGTCATAATTAATAGTCCCTTCGTCGATAAATCTAACAACAAGCTCGTCGCTTGCATTATTAGCAATTGCTTTTAATCTGACAAAAACTGAAGAGCTTTTAGTGTTTTTTTTACTTGTTGTTTTGCACCAAAAATGTTGCTTTGAATGAACCCTTGCTGAATTAGGAATTGTAAAACTCTTACCTGCAGCTCCAACAGAAGATTTTGCTTTTACAAAGAAAGCTTGCATTGCAGGAATATATTGAGTTGCCCCGTTTACTACATTTGTTCCGTCATCATAAGCTGAAGAATTGTAATATTTGTAATTACCGAGGTTAGAATTTGTACCGTCCCAAAAATATATTGTTCCATCTATATCAGTTGTGTCCCAAGCAGCGTTTTCCCAATCAAGAGCAGAAGGGTAGGGATTTGCAATCAGATTCCATCCATCGAAATAACCTCCGTTTTGGTTGTTATCATTGTCGTTATCGTGGTAATAAAGAGTAACATTTTGATCACCATTTGTGAAAGTTCCATTGAATTTTAGAGTTTGGGAAATATCATTATAGTAAGCATAACCTCTTGCAGGAACATCAAGTATAATACCTGAACCACCTTCTCCATCGTGGGCATATACCCAAGCTGAATTAAAATGGTATGTAGTATCGTGCCAAATGTCATAAGTAGAATTAGGAGGATCAACAGGGGATTCAAAACTTTCGTCATAGTAATAAAAATTTGGGTCAAAATGACCGTTTGAATTATCGGTAAACAATTTTGAGTTTGTGTTTAAATTTGGTGGACAAATGTATGTGTATTTTCCAGCAGAAATGTAACGTTCTGCAATCATAGTTCCGTTATTTTGCACTGTTCCCAATGAGATGAAAGAACCAGTAGCTCTATTGTCGGATGGAGATTTTAAAATAATACTTCCTCCTGAGTTAACAGTCATATTATTTACAGTGAGTTGACCTGTGTCGGCAGCAACTATCATTGTTGCGTTGTTTTCAATTAAAAGCGTTCCCAACGTATATCGAGTAGCGTTCATAATCAATGTGTCAGGTGTAGAACCTTGACTAATAGTGACATTGTAAGGTATATTATCTGCAATATCAGAACCAGGTCCCCATTCTACCCCCATTGTGAAACTACCACCTTTTTTATAGTGAAGTGTAGAAGTGTTTCCATAAGTTGGGATATTAGTTATTGTTGCACCATCACCAATTTCAAGTGTTCCATAAATTGTAACAATTCCCAAAGAAGAGGGAAAAGTCATTGTTCCACCATTGATAGCAAGAGTATCGCCAGTGCCAAATTCAAGAGTGCCACTATTGATTCCGTCAAAAGTGGCGTTTCCTCCGGATACTTCTATTCGTCCTGTGCCTGTAACCTTGGCACCTTGAATATCATTTAATTCAATATTCCCATTTCCTGAACAAATAAGATTATATCCATTTAAGTCAATGCTACCTGTATATGTGCTTGATGGTCGTGCAAATGTTATAAATTCAAAACCAGACCCATTTACAGTTATATTATTGTGGAGCACTATATTAGAGCCATTGCTAATTAAAATAAAAGGGATTGAATCTATTCCGTATATGTTTTGATTTGATAAATGAGTTCCTGTAAAGAATATTGCTCTGTCATTCCAAATTATTGTGTCATTATTTGTAATATCGCCGTCAAGCAAAAGGTCACCGCCATTATTTGAAGATAGATTTATTGTGCCATTATTAAAAATGCTTCCTTTGACATACAAACCGCATATTTTGTCTTCTGTTGTTCCACCTCCCATATCTCCCAGAGAAATTGAAGAACCTGCATCAATAGTTAAATTTCCTCTAATTGCGCGAATTTGATAAAAGTAATTATCATTTGTATCTACATCAATATTGAGATTTGTGTTGTTAGATATTCTAACATTTGCAGGATATCCAGGGTCGGTTTCTGAAATATTGTATTGCCATTCGTATCCTCTATCTACATTTCCGCCCTGATTATATTTCAATGTTGAACCTGTTTGATAAAATGGTGCATTAATGTTTACTGAAGCACCTGAATTTATTGTCAAAGTGTCTGAAATAGAGGTGTTACTGCCGAAATTAACTTCTCCATTTATTTCTACATCGTAAAAGGTCAAAGAACCAGTCGTAATAGAAGCATTTCCTAAGAAAATTACTTTTCCTGTACCTGCATTGAATGTTCCGCTGTTGGCTATTGCACCTCCATTGGCAATAGTGAGATTGTGATTTCCACAGTTTAAAGTTCCTCCGTTTTGAATGGAAATGCCTTTTACTGTAGTATCTACGTTTAGGCTTATTGCGTCTCCATCCAAAATTATACAAGAATCATTTGGTCCGGGAACAACGCCACCTTGCCAAGATGATGTTTCGTTCCAATTGCCTCCTCCTGTTCCATTGCTAACTATACCGCCTGTAAAAGCCTCGGAATTGGCTACTATAAAAGGCAAATTTGAAAGGTTACCTGTAAACACATCTCCTGCTTGGGCAGTAAATACAGGGTCTGAATTATTTACAGTAGAAGTTGTTGGTGATGAGGGAAGATAACTTCCTGAATAATATCTTGTTTCGACTGTGCCATTGTGATCAAATCCACTTGCTTCGTCTGTTGTGTTCCACTGAAAAGTGGTAGTAAGGTCATTTCCTCCTGCAACAGCTTCATTTATTGTCCACTGAACATTTACAATCTTTGTTGGTATGTTTACAGCATTGTCTATAGAGTTTTGAACTCTGACTCCCAGATTGTCAGTTGTTGCTGAGCTGCCTTGAGCAAGTGTAGCCGAATAATAATTTGTTATAGTTCCGATAGGGTAAGTTGTTGAGCTACTTGCTGCTACTGATCTTATAAGGTAGCCATTACCGTTTGTCACAATATACATTGACGATGAATTGTCGTTTATATCTCCGTTGATTGTCAAATTATTTTCGCCTAGTATTATTTTCCCCTTGGTGAAGTCTAAATTATCTGCTATCACAATATCGCATTTTAGGGAAATATTTGCAGGATTATTTATTGTCATATAGCCAAGTGTAGTGGAATTGCCTAAAATTTTTTGCAAGTTGTTTCCGTCAAATTCTACTGTGCGATCATTATGAGTGAATGTTCCATTATTTACCCAATCACCTCTTAAATGCAAATCAGCACCAATAGATGTTCCGAGTTTAAATGTTCCATTATTAGTAAAATCACCATTTATTGCTCTATAAAATGCATCTGAAATATCAACAGTATATGTGTTGTTGATAATAATGTTCCAAGGAATTCCAAATTGTTCATTTCCAGAGCTTGCTGTGTTTCTATACCAGATTCTATCATCGGCAAGTGAAAAGTCTCTATCGAAAACCAGAAAAGAACCTGTAAGATATTTTATGCTATTGTTAATAAGATTGCCTGATGATGTGAGTTTCAAGGTGTCGTTTACAGAGGCACTGTCTCCTAAATCTACGTTTCCTGCAATTGTAATATTGTGAAATACAATGTTTCCAGTGGCAGAGCCATTACCAAGATAATTTATTGTTCCACTGCCAGCAGTGAAATAACCATTATTGTTAAAAGTGCTATTGTTAGAAAATTTGATTAAGCCACCTCCAACCATATTGACTGATGCTCCTGAATCATTTTCAAGTGTTCCGTTGATTGTTAAAACGGCGCTATTGTCATCTGTTTTGAGCATTCCGTGATTTGTCAAAGTTCCATTAACAGTTAAATTTGCATTTGCATTAAATGTCAATGACTTATCATCAAAAATAGTGAGACTTTTTACATTATTTGTGACTCCTGATATTGTTACGTGATGAAGAATGTAACATTCGGCATCAGCAGGTGGAACAGCATCTCCGAGCCAAGTAGAGGCTGTATTCCAATCGCCGTTTTGAGCAGTACGATATGCAGTATTTGTTGTTGCACTATCAGTTACTGCTGCTGAATAATAGTCATTGTTTACCGTAAAAAATTTGTAATAATAAGTTGTGTTATCTGTTAAGCCACTATGAATAAAATCTGTAACAGAATAATTGTCAGAACCGACATATAGTATATAACCTGCAGATGTATTAATATCACCCGAACCTTGTGAATATGCTGTTCCTTGAACTAAATCATCAGGAAAACCTATGGTGCTAACAACTACAATAACTGTTGAGTATGTGGCATCACTAGTCCAATTAAGAGAAATTGATGAAATACTTTCGGCAGTAGCAGTTTGAGAAGAAGGTGAGGGGAGAGGGTTTACAAGGTAGTAGTATTCAGGTGCAAAAGTTGAAGTATTTGACCACGTTGTATTGTTTGCATAATGCCAGGGATCACTTCCATCAGCAATGGCTTTACCTGCAACATACCAGTTGCCAGTGGCTGTAAATTGAAAATTACTGATATCTCTTCTTACTTGTTTGTTGGGATTTGTGCCATCTTGAAACCAAGTTGCATCTGCCCAATCCAAGGAGTTGGGGTCTGAATTACTTTGTCCAATGCCAGCTTGTGATGAAGTCCAACTTGCTTGCCCGATTTCAAATTCTATATAAGTTGATGAAGGTAATTTATCTCCAAGATAATATGTGTCTATAGGTTGTCCATTTGTGAGCATATGTAGCCATATATCACCTTTTGTTTGTGCGTTAGAATATAGATTTAATGATGAGATAAATAGTATTATTAGAGCTAATTTTGTTAGTAAATTTTTCATAGGGGCTTTTTTGTAATGTTGCCTAAATTTAAGAAAAAAATTTATATTATTTTGATTTTATAAAAAACAATCCCACTTACTGGGATTGTTTTAAATGAAAATAAGAAGATAATATTATTTTTTTACGAGTTTTCTAATAATTGAGTTTTTCCCGTTCTTTAGATTTATAATATACACACCAGTTTTTAGATTGGCAATGTTTATAGTTTCAAAATCGCTTTTCATTTGTTTTGTAAATATTGCTTTACCAGTAATATCATAAATTGTGATTTTGTAATTTTGATTAGTCTTTATGGTCATATAGTCTTGAGCAGGATTTGGGAAAATAGCTACATTATCAACAGAATTAGAGCTAATATTAACTGTATCGCCAAAAGGTAAATCTTCCAAAGGAATGTAAACATCGGTGAAAACATGAAATTCTCCAGGATCGAAATATTCTGTCATATTTACATCAGTAACATTTATAGATGATTGATTGAATAAATCGTACCAAGTGCCTGTATGTTGAAATCCATAAGCCATATCAAATCCTGTAACATCGAAATTTCCATCGATACAAACATTGAATGTATCAGACGAAATCCATTCTCTTTTTCCTGTACCTGATAAATCATAACTAAATGTGCCAAGTCTGAATGCAGGGTAATTATTTTTTAAGTTGATCATATTTTGATAAGTAGCAAAAACTTCTTGTCTATTTGTATTATCCCAATAGTCCCATCTGACGGGTTTTGGAGAAGTTCTGCAATCTTCACTAATTGTTCCGTCTTCGCAGTAATCGATGCTATAATCATATCCCATTTCACCAAATTGCCATATCATTTTTGGACCGGGTATTCCAAGATAAAATGCTGCTGTCATTCCCATTCTGTCCAATGCTGTGTTTAGCTCAGTAATATCATATCCTCCACTTGAATTGCCGTAAGTTAAGTTTTTGTACATAATTCTTTCTTCATCGTGGCTTTCGGGATATGCTATTAAATTAGGATACGTATATCCTCTGTTTGCGTAATAAGCCCAAGAGAAATCAGAACCAGTACTCCAACCCATAGAAGCCTGAGAAAAATTATCATTCATATTTCCCCAAAGCAGCATTCCTGCATTTGCAAGAACTTGTTCTTCATCATTACTAGCTAAATGTTCGAGTATAACATAAGCATTGCTGTTCACTGATTTTATATATGAATAATAATCATTCCAAATATCTACACGGCTTTGGTCATAATTAGACCAAGCACTTACGTCATCGCCTGTATATGTCTGTGTGAAACCTTTTGATAAATCAAAACGGAATCCGTCAATTTTGTACTCGGTCAACCAGTAATTTAATGCTTCTTTTACAAATTCTTTTGTGGCTTGGCTTTCATGGTTGAAGTCATAACCCGGGCTGAGAGGATGTGGTGCATCAACGTTGTACCATGGGTTATCAGCAGTAACCTTTCCTGTTGATTTATCAAAATACATTTGTACTAGTGGTGATAAACTAAAAGAATGATTAAATACAATGTCCATTATTACAGCAATACCTCTTTGGTGGCAGGCATCGATGAAATGTTTGTATGCTTCTTCTGTTCCATAGTATTTGTCAGGTGCAAAGTAAAAATCAGGATTGTAACCCCAGCTTATATTTCCTTCAAATTCATTGAAAGGCATTAGTTCAATTGCATTTACTCCTAAAGATTGCAGATAGTCAAGCTTATCTTCAACATCTTTTATTGCACTTGTTGATACAAAATCACGAATCAAAAGTTCGTATATTACAAGATTCGGTTGAGTTTCATTGATAGCCGTTGGAGTAAAATCAGTTATCTGCCAATCGTATGAAGTTTGATTTGTCTGAAAAACGCTGACTGTTCCTTTTGTTTTGTTGAAAGGATATTGTATTAGATTAGGATAATTGTAATCAGGAATATATTTGTCATTCCAGGGGTCTAGAATTTTGTGAGAATAAGGGTCTGCAATTTTTAATTCTCCATCAATATAATATTGATATGCATATTCTTGTCCGGGATTAAGTCCTGTTAATGTAATCCAGTAAAATTTGCCATCAGGAGTTTTTTTCATATAATAATCATCACCAATCATCCAATTGTTGAAATCTCCTATTACAAATGCGAAATTTTTTAGTCCAGCTGGATCCCAAAGCACAAGAGTAACTGTGTTTGGATCAATATAATTGATTCCTTTATGGACACCTGCAGGCAAATCTGCTATTTCAACATCTGGACGAATGTAGAAATATGATGTATCATAAACGTGGTCAGTTCCATCAGTTGCATCTACAATAATTTCGTGCATTCCTGCTGAATAATTTCCAGTATTCAGTCCATACTTTATTGTATCAGAAGTAGTTGTATATACAAGCGAGTCATCAATAGACAAAGAGAAATTAGTCTGAGCCATTGCATAAGCGCAAATTGCAATTGTAGAATTAGAAGGAACCAATGGATCATTTTTGTATGGATAAATTATTTTTGCTGCCAATCCATAATCATAAACTTGCAAGTGGAAATCGCTACCATCAGCATTTCTAGCAACATAGAAAGTGTTTGGATCTTCTGGACTAATAGGCTCATCACTTCTGATAACCATTGCAATTTCATAAATATCTTCATTTGACGGAACTCCGTAATATGTCCTAATATTGCTTATTTGAAGTTGATATAAATCTTGGCCAATATTTGTAAATTTAGTTTCGGGAGTATTTTCGCCCCAATTTGTTTTGACATATCTCCAGTCGTTTTCATCTGTACTTAATGAGGTAATAACGCCAGTGTGTGCATATACATCACCTGTGTAACCTGCCAATTCACCATTGCCAAGTGTGGCATCAAAAGTTATTGTAACCGAACCATCTTGTAGTGGAAAAACTGGATCTGTTGTAAGCACAGAATAAGCACCATTACAAGATAAAGTGTCTGGTGCTATTACATTGTATGAATAATTTGAGCTACTATCATTGTCAAAATTTATTGTGATCAAGTCAAAATCGCTTGATGGATTTGAAATTGATGTAGAGAAAATATAGTATGAAACTACTGTTGAATCCAATTGTCCCGGAATTTGAGCAATTCCTGTATCTGCATTAAATGAAAAAGGAACTAGTTGTGAACTTGTCCA
>Ga0114934_10002003_pt1 | contig 13196 bp, 7 predicted proteins | sample 4SBtaG_2_FD_99695 | JGI IMG/M metagenome (GOLD analysis project Ga0114934, IMG submission 99695) | Deep subsurface microbial communities from Kolumbo volcano to uncover new lineages of life (NeLLi) - 4SBTROV10_white metaG | ecosystem: Environmental > Aquatic > Marine > Volcanic ... | reverse complement strand
TTCAATCATTGCCTTTGAGGGAATACATCCCCAGTTCAGACACATACCGCCAATTTCGTTTTTTTCAATAATGGCAACTTTCATTCCCAGTTGTCCTGCACGGATTGCCGCAACATAACCTGCTGGTCCGGATCCTATTATGATAATATCGTATTGCATTTTAAAATCGTATTTAATTAATTAATAATTTAACAGGGTCAGATAGATAATTTATAATTTCGTTCATAAAACGGGACACCTCTGCACCGTCAACGATTCTATGATCTACTGACATGGAAAGTGGTAACATTCTTCCGATTTCTATCTTTCCGTTATTTACAATAGGCTGTTCAAATATTCGTCCAATACCCAAAATAGCAACCTGTGGATAATTAATAACCGGAGATCCATATTTACCACCAATGGAACCGTAACTGGTTACAGAAAATGTACCGTCTTTAAAATCGTCAAGGGTAAATTGATTCTTTTCTGCTTTTTCTGTGATAATTTGTAAGGCTTCGGCAATTTCCAAAATACTTAATTTATCCACATTTTTAATAACCGGAACGACTAAACCTCTTGATGTATCTACAGCAATACTAATGTTGTAATAATTTTTGTAAATAATTTTTTCGCCTTCCATATCCAGTTCGGCATTGAGCGATTTGTGTTTTTTCAGAGCGGCTGCTACGGCTTTTAGAACAAATGGTAAGTAAGTGATTTTAATGCCTTTATCAGCATATTCGTTTTTATATTTCTCACGAATTCTTATCAGTTCAGAAATTTTAACATCATCGAAAAGTCCCATATGAGCCGCATTATGCTTAGACCTTAACATGTTTTGTGCAATCGTTTTTCTGATTTGTGTTACAGGTTCAATTTCTACTCTACTTTCGTTTTTCTCTGAAAAATGATTTAATACTTTCGTTACCATATCTTTTTTAGTATTTCCCTGCTTAAAATTCAGTATATCGTTTTTCATGACTCTGCCGGCTGGACCTGTTCCGGTGATATGATTAATGTCAATTCCAAAATCTTTTGCCATGGCTCGTGCAACAGGTGTTGCCAAAGCCTTTTTTATTGGTTTATTTGTTAGTTTTGGTGAATGTCCTTCGCTACTCGCTCTCATCACAGCAGAATTACCGGCTACTTCCAGTGTGCCAACAACGCCTGCACCTTCTTCTTTAACCACTTCGGTTGTTGAATCTATAGCATCATTATCAGACGATTCTTGATTTTCCATTTCAATTTCTACAAGGGCATCACCAACATGGATAGTCTCGCCAACTTTTCCGTAAAGCTGAGAAATTATGCCATTTTTAGATGATGGGATCTCTGTTACAACCTTGTCTGTTTCCATCGTTACTAGGTTGTCGCCAACCTTAACTTCCTGTCCTTTCTTCACTAGCCATTCAACAATAACGCCTTCGTCTAAGCCTTCACCAATATCAGGAAATTTAAATATATACTTCATAGCTATAATTATTAATAGTTAATAGTCTCAATAATCTCAAACAAAATCTGTTCGGGTGAAACCATATAATGATGTTCTCCTTTTGGTAGCGGAATAATGGTGTCGAATCCGGTAACGCGTTTTGGGGGTGCTTCCAAGTGAAGAAATGCTTGTTCGTTAATAATCTGTGTAATCTCGGAAGCCACACTAAAGCTGCGCGGACTTTCTATAACAGTCATCAGACGACCTGTCTTTTTTACAGATTCTACAATCATTACTTTATCAATAGGATAAATTGTTCTAAGATCAATTATTTCTATTGAAATGCCTTGTTTTTTAGCCATTACTACTGCTTTTTGAACTTCGCGTACCATTGCACCGTAAGTAACGATTGTCAACTGATTGCCTTCTTGAACAATTTTAGCTTTCCCAATAGGAATGTTAAATCTTTCTTCGGGAACTTCCTGCTTAATGGCGCGATAAATTCGTTTTGGCTCCATAAAAATAATTATATCGTTGCTTTCAATGGCACTTATCATAAGTCCTTTGGCATCGTGAGGTGTAGATGGGATTACCACTTTTAGTCCCGGAATATGACCGAACAAAGCTTCCATACTCTCCGAGTGATGTTCCAGTGCATTGATACCGCCACCATAAGGCATTCGTATAACTATTGGTGTTGAATACCTTCCCCGACTACGATTTCGCATTCTGGAAGCGTGAGATATTAATTGATTAAATCCGGGATATATAAAACCGGAAAACTGCATTTCAACTACCGGTCTTAATCCGGCAACTGACATACCCACGGCTGTACCTATAATTCCTGATTCTGCCAACGGGGAATCAAAAACTCTTTCTTCACCGTATTTCTTTTGCAGACCTTCAGTTACCCGAAATACTCCGCCTTCTTTTCCAACATCTTCACCGTAAACAATTACATTTCCGTCTTCAGATAATTTGATGTCTATGGCATTATTAACCGCATTGACTATATTCATTACTTTCATGATCCTAAACTTTTTGTGTTTTTTTATTTTCTATTAACCAGCGTAAAAACTTTTCTTTATGATTTTTCTGTTGTTTCAGGTCGTCTGGCATTTCATCGTAAAGATGATTAAATACTTCATCTAAGGTATATGAAGGATAATTTTCAGCTTCAATGAACTGACGCTCAATTTCTTTCTTGAAATCGGCAACTATTTTCTCTTCTTCTTTAGCAGGAAATAGTTTTTTAGAATTTAAATATTTTCTTAATCGTAATTGCGGATCGGTTTTATCCCATTCGTCTTCCTCTTTTTTTAACCTGTATTTTGTCGGGTCGTCAGAGGTAGTATGAGCTCCTTTTCGGTAAGTAACAGCCTCAATGAGGATTGGGCCGTTGCCTTCAAGAACATGCTTTTTGGCTTCACTGTAAGCAACATAAATTGCAAAGAAGTCGTTACCGTCCACTTTAATAGAAGGAATATTGTATGCCATTCCTTTTATGGCAAAATTAATAGAAGCTGTTTGATTTATTTTTGATGTTGAAATAGCATACTGGTTATTCTGAACCGTAAATACAACCGGCACTTTCCAAACAGAGGCAAAGTTAAGTGCTTCGTGAAAATCACCTTCCGATGTGCCACCATCACCAACAAAAGCAAAAACAGCTTTCTTTTCTTTCCTGAATTTTATGGCGTAAGCTATGCCTACAGCATGTGGTAATTGAGAGGCAATTGGTACAGCATAGGGCAAAATATTTTTAGCGCCTCTAAATGCAGTTCCTTCCTCGTAGCCCATATAGTAGAGAAAGATATCTTTTAAAGTGGCACCTTTTGCCAAATAAGCGCCTAATTCGCGGAATGCGGGAACCAGCCAGTCTTCGTCTTTGATAATTTTTCCGGCAGCTATATGGATGGCTTCCTGCCCAAAACTTGGTGGGTAGGTGAAAATTCGTCCTTGACGCTGAAATGATAAAACCATTTGGTCAGCCGTTCGTTCGAATAATATATCTTTATAAGCGTTTATAATCTCATCATCCGAAAGATTAGGAAAATATTTTTGGTTTACTATTTTTCCATTGTTGTCCATTATTTTGAACATTTTGTCTTCTAAGGGTGAATATTCTTTAAATATCATTGTTTTTCAATTTTTTATAAGAGAAACAAAAAGAATATCAAATTGTTTTTTAACTATCCTTAAATTCATTACTGTCCGATTAAAATACAAAAACATCAAGTACTTTTTAGAACTCCCTGATATTGAGGTGTATGTTTTGTTTACTTTGTTAATTATCAGAAGTAAGCTCCTTTAAAATAGAGATGGCATAGTTAATTATTCAAAGGTTTTCTACCAATTTCTATCAGGATTTCATAAAAACTAATATTGCTATCATCCCTTTTTCAGGAAGCAATAATTTGGGTGTACAAATAAAGAAAATAGGCTTATAAAAAAAGGGGCTGACTAAAATTGTGTCACCCCCTTTCTTTTCGCGCTTATGAGAAAGTTTATTTCATTAAATTAATTTTTCTTGTAATTGTCTCATTATCTGAGATAATTCTAACAATATATGTCCCGCTTTGGAAGGCAGATAAATCAATTCTCTGAATATTTTTTGTGCTATTAACAGTTATAAGCTTTTGACCTATCATATTCCAAACTTCAATTGTTGCATTGTCAGCATTTGTAACATTAATTATGCTATTTGTCGGATTCGGGAATACAACAACTTCTTTCTTAGATTCTGTTTGTACAGAAGTAGGAATTAAATTTGTCTTAAAACCATTTAAAATTTCACCGGTTGTCTGGTCAATTACCATACCAATTAACCACATATTGTTTTCATTAGAACCTGCAGGAACAGTATATGAATACGAATATGTAATTGGTGTTCCGTCAGTAACGGTTCCGGGAATACTACCAGAAGTACCACTCCATCCACCTAAAATCTCACGAGCCACATCATTATAAACCATATCTGCAGCTGGTACAGGATCAGCTAAATTTTTCCAATTAATACCTTCCCAATCAATAAGGTCAATATTCTGTGATGATGAACTATAATAATTGTGTTGATCCCATTGACTGGTTGTCCCACTAACACCGTCTTCCGTAATAACAGCATTCATTCTGAAGTTACCTGATGTATTTGTGTAGAAAGTAGCTACGACATCAAAATCCACCTGTCTTGTACTACTATTCCATGAAACATTTTGAATATCCACAGCAACCGGTGAAATAACATTTTTCTCCGTTTGATAAGTAGCTTCAAAATCTCCAGGATCTACTTCAGCACCCCCGGCTCGATCAACCATACCACTTGGATAACCACTAACAATATTACTCATAGCATTATCATAAGTAGTATTAACCATGGGATCGCCATTATGTACAGAAATACCTATCCATGTTGAAGGATAATTATGTGCTAGATCTTTCAAAGCTACCAAACCTCTGGGACACCATCCACACCATGTACCACCGGCTTCTTCGCCAACTACAACTTTTTGTGGAATCTGACTTAAAGAAGAAATAAGCTTTGTTACCTGATCATTTGAAGAATCGGCATCTGTATTTCCATTTGGATTTTCAACCCAACACATAACATTATAACCTTGAGTCGTTGTCATATCAATTTGTATTGAATGAGAGAAATCGTAAGTGCCAGAAGTTGCGACATTTAATCCTGTCAAATTATCGACATGTGTGGTTGTTCCTCCGTCTGTTGACCAAACAACATCTACACTGGTAAGTGTATTTGCACCCATATTTTGAAGGGTTCCCTGTAGCGTAACCATACCGGCATTTACATAAGAAGGAGTTGTAATAGCAACCATAGCAGCATCATAAGGAGCCGGTTCATATATATTTACATCATCAATTGCAAAACCACTGGCCCATTGTCCATTATCATTGGCATGAAATCCAACCATAACATTAGATTGACCGGCATATGCACTTAAAGATACAGTTGCTGTTGTCCAGTCATTACCGGCTACAACATCATAAACATCTGTCCATGAGCTTCCTCCGTCAGTAGAAACCTCTACAGAAGCAGTTTCACTGTATGCTCCATCCATAAATTCAGCAAAACTTAGAACAACTGCTGTGTTTCCAGAAAGATCTAATGCTGGAGTAATGAGATAATCAACACTACCATCATTACTACTTCCGCCAGCATCATCATTTGCAGCAGCATAAACAGTGTGTGCAGGAATAGTCCAATACGAACTACTTAAATCACTACCAAAGTCCCAACCAGCACCATTGGTGGTTTGTGTCCATCCCGTAGGCATAGAACCTCCCTCAAAGTCTTCAGTAAGAATTGAGGTTTGAGAAGATCCCAACAAACCTAAGCTCATTGCGATTAAAAAAAGTTTAATTTTCTTCATAATAAAAAATTTTGGTTATATAAGGACAAAGATATGGTATTTTTTTTATAAATGGTAACGACAAGAGATATACAAAGTCAAGCGAGATGTTATTTTACTGAAACACTGATGATTACAAAATTCCCATTTATACAATGTAGTGATGTTGTAGTGAAATCTAACAAAAATAAATACATTTTCATAATGAAAATACTTGCGGATTTAAGGTAAAATAAAAAAGCCTTTCCTAAATTAAGAAGGACTCACTTTAAAAACAATGAATTATTTTATTTGACAATGAACTTATCCGTTTTTATTTTCTTATCGCCCATTATTAATGAATAGTAATAAATTCCAGGTTTAAAATTTTTTATTGATATTCCCATTTTATTTTGGCTTGTATTTAACAATTTTTTGAGAATAGTTTTTCCTGTAATATCATAAATATTAATTTCTGCGGGACTATCAATGTGATAATCAAAATAAATATCGTTCAAAGCAGGAATTGGATATGGTTTACTTAAGTAGTTGGCTTGTGCATCATTTAGTTTAATTGATGTAGCAATATCATAATTAACTGTAACGGAAACATTATCACTTGAATTATTTTTATCCCAGAATGTGTAAATAATTTGTGAAACACCGGCACTTGCAATAATAATTGTAGCATCAAATGATGAATCAATATCCCCGGCATTAATAGTAACCGGAAAATTTGAAGTATCAGAACTATAACAATGAGGACCATAACAGAATGAGTTTCCGGCAAGACCATTTTCGTAAATAACTTGTTTGCATACAAGTGTTTGGATGTCATTGCTACTGATATTTTGTATATGAGCATAAAAATAGGCTGTTCCTTGTGATGCTGTGCCGTTAATAGTAATTTCTGTTCCTGAAATATCCACATTATTTGTGTCTAAAACTTTTAAACTTTGACTAAACAGATTGCCCGTTATAGCAATAACAAACAATAAAATAATTGTCTTTTTCATAAGATAAATATTTAAATTATGATACAAATATATAGGAATATTCCTTAAAAGTAACAAGAGAAAAACCATACGAAAAACAAATAAGAGGTAATATTTTAATATCCAGCCTTATATGTTGATGTTTTTCTTGTTTGTGTATGGCTAATGTAGAGGAAATTATTTTTTAACAATACCTTACTAAATTATTTTTTTTTGAAATATTCAAACAAACTATCTTTTTTAATCTTTTAAAGTAACTTTGTTAAAAAAATTTTCAATGGCAAATCCGGATTATTTGTTTGAAGTTTCATGGGAAGTATGTAATAAAGTTGGCGGTATTCATACTGTAATATCAAGTAAAGCATCAACGCTCAAACAACAGTTTAATGATAAATATATTTTAATAGGCCCGGGTATTTGGCAAGAAATAGAGGGAAATCCTGAGTTTGAAGAGGATCAAAGTTTGTTTTTATCTTGGAAACAAAAAGCTTTTTCCGAAGGGTTAGATTTTAAAATTGGAAGGTGGAAGATACCTGGAAATCCAATCGTTATTTTAGTAAATTTTTCTTCATTCTTTGAGATAAAAGATAAGATATTTGCTGAGTTTTGGGAAAAATTCAAGTTAGATTCTCTTTCCGGTGGGTGGGATTATGTTGAACCGGTCATGTTTGGTTATGCTGCAGGCAAAGTGATTGAAAGTTATTACCGGTTTTTTATCTCGTCGAAAGATACTATTGTCGCTCAATTTCATGAATGGATGACCAGTTCGGGAATATTATTCTTGAAAGAACGCATCCCTCAAATTGCAACTGTTTTTACAACACATGCTACGGTTATGGGACGCTCAATAGCAGGAAATAATCTTCCACTATATGGTGAGTTGGAAAAGTTAGATGTATCTATTTTAGCAAAAAATTTTAATGTACAATCTAAACAATCAATCGAAAAAATAGCGGCTAATGAGGCAGATGCATTTACTACCGTGAGTGAATTGACAAATATTGAATGTAAATATTTTTTAGGAAAAACTGTTGATGTTGTTACCCCTAATGGTTTTGAGGAAAAATTACTGCCGGACAATAAAACATGGCTCTCACAAAGAATAACAGGGCGAAAAAAATTAAAATCCGTTGTGCAGGCAATTATTAATCAGAAAATTCCTGACGATAGCTTCTATATAAATATTAGTGGTAGATATGAATTGAAAAACAAAGGCATTGATTTATTTATTGATGCACTGAATCAAATAGAATCGCCTACGAAAACCATTGTTGCTTTTATTTTAGTCCCTGCCGGTCATTCTGGTCCGCGATTGGATATTTTAGAACGCACTCACAATGAAAATTTTGATGACCCGATTAGCTCGTGTTACTTAACACATTATCTTTTTTCAAAGGACAATGACCCAATTATTCAGCGGTTGTTTCAATCAAAACTTAATAACGGTTTAAATCAAAAGGTAAAAGTAATTTTTTCGCCCGTCTATCTCGATGGCAAAGATGGAATTATCAATATTTCGTATTATGATTTGTTGCCAGCGTTTGACTTAACAATATATCCTTCTTATTATGAGCCATGGGGCTACACGCCATTGGAGAGTATTGCTTTTAAAATCCCAACTATTACCACGACACTTGCCGGATTTTCTCATTGGGTTAACGCATTGCAAGGCGTGGAAAATAATTCTGTTACAATCATTGAGCGTAACGATTCTAACGACAAGGAAGTCGTAGAAAATATTAAGAAAACTGTGCTAGAATATTTACAAAAGGATGATGATACGATAAAGAAAATAGGGGAGAATGCACAATTTATTGCAGAACAGGCATTATGGGAAAAATTGATTGACCATTATTTCATTGCCTACGAAAAAGCATTAGCAAAATCCAAAAAAAGATATTTAGCTTATGCCTCCAAATTGGCAACCAATCATTTTATTTTACCTGTTAATACCAAACCTGAATGGAAAAAGGTATTGGTTAAATCAAAGCTGCCTGAAAAATTAAAGCCTTTACAAGAGTTAGCCTATAATCTATGGTGGTCGTGGCATGACGAGGCGAATGATTTATTCCGTTCTATCAGTCCAAAAAAATGGGAAGAATGCAAACAAAATCCTGTTCATCTGTTGGAGACATTGGATTTTGAGGATATCAATAACTTAGAAAAAAATAAAACTTTTCAAGAAAAGTTGATTCAGGTCTATCAGAATTTCCGTGATTATCTTGAAAAAAGAAAGAATAATAGAAGCGATTTAATTGCCTATTTTAGTATGGAATACGGGTTGCATCATTCCATTCGGATTTATTCCGGTGGGTTAGGTATTTTGGCAGGTGATTATTTAAAACAAGCGAGTGACAGCAATAAAAACTTTGTTGGTATTGGACTGCTCTATCGCTATGGTTATTTTGAGCAGGAAATTTCTCCTTATGGTAAACAACAGGAAGTTTATACGGCTCAGAAATTATCGCATTTGCCGATTATACCTGTCCGAGATGAAAGAGGCGAATGGATAAAAATAAAATTGCCGTTTCCCGGTAGAGTGCTTATCGCTAAAATATGGCTTTTAAATATTGGCACAGTTTCGTTATATTTGATGGATACGGATGTTGAAGAAAATAACGATACGGATAGAAAATTAACACATCATCTCTATGGTGGAGATCGTGAATACAGGCTACAGCAAGAGATTTTACTTGGTATCGGTGGTGTGAAATTGCTGAATAGACTAAGGCTGAATCCGGTTATTTATCATCTAAATGAAGGCCATGCTGCTTTTATCCATTTGGAACGGTTAAGCCAAATTATTAACACTCAAAAATTTTCGTTTGTACAAGCATACGAAATGGTTCGTTGTTCTTCATTATTTACTACACACACACCGGTCCCTGCGGGGCACGACACTTTTGTTGAAGATTTGTTGCGAAAATATTTAGGGCATTTTGTCGAACAAATGAATGTTTCGTGGAACACCTTTATGGACTGGGGAAAAATACAGCAAGAAAATCCATCGGAGAAATTTTCTATGAGTATTCTTGCGTCTAAATTTTCGCAGGAAATAAATGGTGTCAGCCAAATTCATGGTGAGGTTAGTCGAAAAATGTTTGCACCGCTATGGAAAAATTACTTTCCTCAGGAAATAAATATCGGCTATGTAACTAATGGTGTCCATTTTGATACATGGACTGCTCTGGAATGGAAACATATATATCAACATGTTTTTGATACCAACACATTAGATTTACAAAAAAACACAAATGAATGGACATCTATCCAAAAGGTTGACGACGAGGAAATTATCCAAGTGAAAAACACCTTGCGGAAAACTTTATTTGAAACCATCAAGCAAAAGTTGCTCTACAACTTAAGCAACAAGACATATGCACCATCAAAAATGATGGATATTATTAATAAAATAGATGATAAATCACTTACTATTGGTTTTGCCCGTCGTTTTGCAACTTACAAAAGGGCTCATTTACTTTTTAAAAACAAAGAAAAATTGGCGGCGTTGGTAAATAATCCGGATCATCCGGTTCAATTTATTTTTGCAGGTAAAGCACATCCTGCCGATGAAGCCGGAAAAGATTTGATAAAAATGATTTATGACTTGTCAATGGAAGACATTTTTGCAGGGAAAATTATTTTTATTGAAGATTACAATATGGCATTTGCCAAGACACTCATTGCCGGTGTAGATGTTTGGATGAATACGCCAACTCGTCCTTTGGAGGCTTCGGGAACCAGTGGCGAAAAAGCGGTAATGAATGGGGTGCCTAACTTAAGTGTTTTGGATGGTTGGTGGGCTGAGGGATATCGTGAAGGAGCAGGATGGGCCTTGAGTAAAGAAAAAGCCTTCCAAAACCAAGAGGTCCAAGATGAATTTGATGCAGAGGTTTTATATAATATTATCCAAAAAGAAATTATTCCAGCATTTTATGGCGGTGATAAGGGGCAACCATCTAAAGAATGGATTAGCCAAATTAAAAATACAATTGCCTATATATCACCACGGTTTACTACAAGAAGAATGATGAATGATTATTTTAAGAAGTATTATTCTAAACTGATTAACCAGTTTGACCGTTTAACGAAAAACGATTTTGAAAAATTAAATAATTTAGTTTTGTGGAAAAATAGAATTATTCAAAATTGGGATAAAATAGAATTATTGGAATTAGTTTTACCCGACGCCAATAATAAACCATTGGAATTAGGTGATGATTTTCATGCCTATGTAAAATTACAATTAGTGGGAATTGAACCGGAGAGTATTGGTGTTGAGATGGTTTTTGGAAAAAAAGAAAATGAAACATTTACCGAATTGATTCAAACGAATCAATTGAAAATGATTCATAAGGAAAATAACAGAGTAAGTTTTGAGTGTAATATTCCGGTTACAAGAGCAGGGGTTTACGATTATGCTATTAGAGTTTATCCGAAAAATGAATGGATGGCGCATCCTTATGAAATGGATTTAGTAAAGTGGTTATAGCATTATTTTAATTTTAAAGGAATGACAAAAAAAAATATTGCTGTGGTAGTTGGCGGTTTTTCACCCGAAGCCGTTATTTCGAGAGAAAGTGGTAAGCAGGTTGCCCAAAATTTGGATACTGATCGCTTTGATGCCTATATTGTTGATATCTCAAAAGACGGGTGGGTTGTCAAATCGGAATTGGTGTGCGATGTGCCGCTAAATCAATCGGATTTTAGTTTTACATATAACGGTCAGAAAATAAAATTTGGTTTTGCTTTTATCTTAATTCATGGACATCCGGGAGAAAACGGGGTGCTACAGGGCTATTTTGATATGGTCGGGGTGCCTTATTCTACCGCTGGCGTCAGGACTTCGGTTTTGACTTTTGATAAATACCAGTCTAAATTGTTTTTGAAACAATTTGGTGTCATATCTGCAAAATCATTTTTCTTGAATAAAAATATAGATATCCCTCTTGAGAAAATAATAAATGAATTAGGGTTGCCTTGTTTTGTAAAACCAAATGCCTCCGGATCTAGTTTTGGCGTTGCCAAAGCAAAAAGTCTAACCATCTTGCAACAGGCGATAGATGCCGCATTTGCCGAAGACCCCCACGGCGTAATAGTAGAAGAATTTATTGAAGGGACAGAAGTCTCTTGTGGCGTGTTGAAAACCGCTGACGAATCACTTGTATTTCCACCCACAGAGATTGTTACCGAAAATGAGTTTTTTGATTATGAGGCTAAATATACTGGCAGTAAGACTCAAGAAATTACACCGGCGCGCTTGCCGGAAAATACAATTCTAAAAATTCAGGATGTCAGCAGCCGGATTTACGACTTATTCCAGTGCAAAGGTATTGTTAGAGTCGATTTTATTATCAAAAAGGGTACCCCTTATTTTATTGAAATTAATACGGTGCCGGGAATGAGTGCTAAAAGTCTTTTCCCACAACAAGCTCGTGTAAAGGGTATTGAAATGAAAAAAATACTGTCAATGGTGATTCGTGATTTGTCAAAATAATTTTTGAATTCTGTTTTTACATTTTATCTGTTTTTAGCTTCTTTAAATTTTCTTTCCCTGAATTTTAAAGAGAGTCCTAACCCGCTATCAAAATAAATAAAAAAAATGAATTTGGTATTTTGCTAATAATTTTAATTTTGAAACTAATGTGCCAATTATTAATATACTCACTATAAGCATGATGTGCTAATTGGGGAAAATTATTATTAGTCATTGTTTCAATAATATTTTTTTGTAAACAGATTTTTTGATTTTATAATGAACTTCATGGTTTTTCTTGACATCAAAAAAATTTTGTAAATTTTCAAACGAAATGGCGTGTTAAAAATCATAAATTGTTTGAACGACTAGAGGGAGTGAGTTTTTATGATTTAGCGAAACGAAGTGTAGAAAATAAGAAATTTATTTGCAGTCTTGATTTTTTGTTTCTTTTGTATCAAGACAAAAGATAAAGGTTTGTATTCTACCAAGTTGTATTTAATCCTGTCTGTCGCCAAACAAGTTTATAATTATTTATTTCAATAATATCATAATTTAACAGTCCGTATTTCATTGTAATGCCGATTGATGTTCAATATAATTTCAGGTGTAATAGCAAACTGAAATTATACAATTGAACACATATCGATATTAATATCAAATAGAATTATTGAATTAGGCATTTAAGCAATATTACATTTAGTACACCCTGTCTTGTCCTTGTTTGTAATGAGGACAGATTTATAGGGACATTTTTTTATGTATAAGTTCAATATTAACCATTACTTTCTTTCTGCAATAATCTATTGCGGAAGAGAAAATTTGGTGAACTTCCGATATAAAATATGGTACGATGAAGTTAATTAAAAAAATAAACACACCCCTTAATCCCCTCTTAATAGAGGGGAAATAATCTTCCCCCTTAACAAAGGGGGATTGAGGGGGTTGTATAAAAAGTAATT
>Ga0114934_10002001_pt1 | contig 13211 bp, 9 predicted proteins | sample 4SBtaG_2_FD_99695 | JGI IMG/M metagenome (GOLD analysis project Ga0114934, IMG submission 99695) | Deep subsurface microbial communities from Kolumbo volcano to uncover new lineages of life (NeLLi) - 4SBTROV10_white metaG | ecosystem: Environmental > Aquatic > Marine > Volcanic ... | reverse complement strand
ATTAAAAGTTTCTCCTACTGTCAATTCTATTGTTTTTGCACCTATTAATGTAATAACTGGTTTTACTGTGTCTGCTTCTTCTTGTTGTCTAACAATAACTGTTCTTGTTACTTCATCAGCTTCATTTCCTGCTGTGTCACTTACATTGTAGTGTATTATGAAAGCTCCTTGTTTGCTTGTATTTACTTTTGAAACTTTATTACCACTTTCATCAATAATTCTTGTATTAATTCTGCTAGTTATATCTCCATCAACATTATCTACTGCTGTTGCTCCTGGATCATTAAAAGTTTCTCCTACTGTCAATTCTATTGTTTTTGCACCTATTAATGTAATAACTGGTTTTACTGTGTCTGCTTCTTCTTTTATAGGTCCCACAAAACTACTTAATACTGCATTTCCCTGTCTTGTTCCAGTCTTTGCTACAGGTGTTACTTCAAATGATATATATTTGCCTTCATCTTCTGAAGTCAATTTATATGTTTTTGATATTGCTCCATCAATTTTGACTTTGTTTGTTCCATTGTTATCATCTGCTCTGTACCATTTGAAAATTGAACTTCCTTCTTTATCTCCATTTTTGTCATAATAAACATAATTTCCTGTTAAAGTCTGTCCAACAATAAAATCACCTAATATAGTTACATTCTTTGCTATAGGTGCTTCCTGATATGAATGATGGTCACCGCCTGAATTTCCACCCGAGTTTCCACCTCCATTATAACCATTGTCTACATTTACTGATGTATTTTCAGAATTATTTCCTATTTCACCATTTCCAGTATTAGTAATATTTTTGCTAGTTTCCTTTACTATTGCACCCTTTTCAACATCAACATTTATATTGATGTTTGAATCAATTTTACCTATATATGAACCTTTTTTTACTTTTATGTTTGCTTCATTATTAATGGAAACCTTGTCAAACTTTCCATAAAAAACAATATTCGCATTTTTGTCTTGAGGCATTACTACTACATTTGATATATGTGCATTCTTAGCAGTTTTAAGTATTACATTGCTCTCCAATATTATTGGTTTTTTAAATGTTCCTCTTAATTCAACTGTTTTAACTGCTTGTCCACTGTTACCATTATTAGTATCATTAGCATTTTCCTCAATACTTACTGTAACATCTCCAAAAGAACCCCAAACATTATCTAAAATAGCGTCAGATTTAACTATTGTTTTAGTAATTTCTGATTTTCCTTTTAATTCAACTCTAACATTATTACAGCTATCCACATTTAATAAATCTGCTTTAACATTATACAAATGTATACTATTTGTTCCTCCTGAAAGAACTACTATTCCTTTTGCACTCACACTTGAAATGTTTGTTTTTCCACTATCTCCTGGATTAACTATAATATTTTTAGATACATCAGAATTTAATACTCGTACACTATCAGCATTAACATATATGTTTCCATTAATATTTGTATCTTTCAACACATAGTTATCTGCTATTATGTCAACATCACAATCAATCTGTTTATCTAAAACTGATTTTGTATCATTCACAACTATTACATTGTCCAAATAATCTGAACTCATTAAATTTTTGTTAACATCTAATATGTTTTTTGAAACAAAAATACTCGAACTATTTTTTTTACCTTCTAAGTTTTGATTTAAAGTTATGATAACTGTTTTACCATCTTTCATTAGTTTTACTGCATCTTTTTCAGATAAATTATTATCATTAATTTTGTAATTAGCCCTATCGAGTGCTGTATTTTTATCTACTTTTTTATTAAATCGTACCATTACCTCGTTTGAACTAATATAACTTGCTTCTGCTACATTTAATACTACCTTTTCACCATCCCTTGCAGCGTAATCACATAACTTACCATTTATTCCACGATAAGTAACTGATGGAATTTTATCTTTTGAAATTATATTACCTGAAGCGTCATCATACCATTTGCCGTCATAGCCTTTTACATAAATATCAGGCGATAAATTCATAATCTCTTTATGAATTTTTTCTGAATTTGATTCGTTATTAAAATAATTTAGATCGTATGCTTTATTCTGCAGTACTACTGTTCCTTCCGGAATATCTGCAAATACTGGTAAGCTTACGGTCACTAATAACGAAAGAAAAATACTGGTAATTTTTTTTAGTCCTCCCATTATTATACCTCCATTAATTATTTTTTATACTATATTATACCACAGATAAATATATAATTCATCCTCTATTGGTAAATTTTTTTGTTTTTGCCTCTGAGGCACAGCCATTTTTTGGCTGTGCCTCAGAGGTCGTTCCAAAAAAAGGAACTATAGGTTTTTAACCTATAGTTCCTTTTTAAGCGTTTCGCAAGTTATTTTTTCTGATTCCTCTAAAGATAATGAACGAATTAATCTTCTCGTCGGCAAAATGGATATAGGACTCATGCTGAACTCATCCAATCCCATGCCAAGCAATATTGGAATTAATGTCTTATCCCCAGCCATTTCACCGCACATTCCAACCCAAATTCCTTCTTTATGTGCATTATCTATTACCATTTTTATCAATCTTAAAACCCCTAAATTAAATGGACTATATAAATGGCTTATCTTTTCATTAGTTCTATCTACAGCAATTGTATACTGTATTAAATCATTAGTTCCTATGCTAAAAAAATCCACATACTTAGCCAATATATCACTTATAATGGCTGCCGAAGGAACCTCTATCATCATACCAATCTCAATATCTTTAGAAATTTCATATCCTTCATTTATTAATTCCTCTTTAACTTGACTCAATATTTCCTTTGCTTCCAAAAGTTCCTCTAAACTAGAAATCATAGGAAACATTATCCTGAGTTTTCCATAAACACTTGCTCTCAATAACGCCCTCAACTGTGTACAAAATATATCTTTTCTATCTAAACAAAGCCTTATAGCTCTATATCCTAAAAATGGATTCATTTCATAATCAAACTTCAAATAGTCTAAATTCTTATCTCCACCAATATCCAACGTGCGAATTACAACTGGCTTATTCTTCATAGCTTCAAGAACAGTTTTATATGCATTATACTGTTCTTCTTCTGTTGGCAATTCATGTCGATTCATGTATAAAAATTCTGTTCTAAAAAGTCCAACACCTTCAGCATCATTATCTATTAATGCTTCAACATCATTAGGTGTTCCTATATTCCCTACTAATTCGACAACTTTTCCATCTGTCGTTATGCTTTCTTTTCCGACTAATTCTTTTAATTCCTTTTTATTTTCTTCATAAACTCTTTTTTTATCTTCATAATACTTCTTTTGTTCATCATTCGGATTAATTATAACTTCTCCAGTTTCTCCATCAAACGCTACAATATCTCCACTCTTAACATTCTCTGTTATGTTATTTAATCCTACCACTGCTGGTATTCCTAGTGTTCGAGCCATGATAGCTGTATGCGATGTCCTTCCACCAATATTAGTTAAAAATCCTTTAACCCTTTTTTTATCCATTGACGCAGTATCAGATGGAGTCAAATCTTCAGCTACCAATATTATTTCTTCTGATAAGCTTGTTATATCAGATTGCTCCTTGCCAAGCAAATATTTTAATACTCTTTTGGATATATCTTTTATATCAGCCGCTCTTTCCCTCAAGTATTCATCATCTATTGCTTCAAAAACTTGAATAGTTTGATTTACAACTTCATTAAATGCATATTCAGCATTTATTCCAGTTTCTATTTTCTTTAAGGTTGAATCTATTAATTCTGGATCTTGTAAAATCATTAAATGAGCCTGAAATATTTCAGCATTATCCTCACCTAATTCTTCTGTAACTTGAACTTTAATTTTCTCTAAATCTTCTTTGGACCTTAAAACAGCCTTATTAAATCTTTCCTTTTCTAATTCAATATCTTCTATTTCTTCTTTTTCTACATTTAATTCCTCTTCTTGAAGAACTAAAACCTTACCTAAAGCTATTCCAGGACACACTCCGATTCCCTTAACCATCATTTCAATTCCTTCCTTAACTATTTTATCGAATTTACAAGAATTTTATAAGACTCCCACTTCTACACATACTATATAAGAGATTTAAACTTTTTACTTTAGACGAAATACAATTTTTTTATACTTTTTCACTTTATACTTATTCTTTTTATACTTTTTCTTTTTATACTTATCAAATTATAAAATTCATATTGTTATTTAGAGAATTATGTGATTTTAATAAATTTGCAAATTTAGCAAAACAAATTTAATCCAAATTATTAAGTAATTCTAATAATGCCTTCATAGCTTCCTCTTCATCTACACCAGAAGTTTTTATTATTACTTCATCACCTTTAGAAATTCCACTACTCATCAATCCCATTATTGATTTAGCATTTATTCCATTAATAGTAATATCACACTTAAATCCTGAAGCTAACTTAACTATATTTCCTGCTGGTCTTGCATGAATTCCATTCTCAGCCTTTATTATTATTTTATTTTCCATATTATGTCTGTCTCCCTTCTTAATTCACCCCAGGGGTGTAAATTTTTTTCTAATTATAAATATTATTTAACAACTTTCAACATATTATCTTTACAATCTACATTTCCTTTAGCAATCTTATCTATAGATTTAAATTCTGATGTATTAGTGATAACTATAGGAGATATTATCGATTTAGCTTTTTTCTTAACTAATTCTAAATCAACTTTTAATAATTTATCTCCAACTTTAACTTCATCACCCTGTTTAACAAATGCTTCAAAACCTTCTCCATTCATTTTAACAGTATCAATACCTATGTGGATCAAAAGTTCTGCTCCTAAATCAGTCATTATTCCTACTGCATGTTTAGTTCTGAATAATTGAGTTATTTTACCATTAACTGGTGAAGTAACTATATCATCAACTGGTTCTATTGCAATACCTTCACCTAATAATTTTTCTGCAAATGTAGCATCTGGGACCTCTGATATATCTATTATTTTACCCTTCATTGGAGATACTATTATTTCTTCTCCACTTTTAGAGGTCTTAGAAGTCTTAGAAGTCTTAGAAGTCTTAGAAGTAGACCCATTTTTATCACTATTAAGAACTGTAGCATTCATGCCATTCTTATTATACACATTTTCACTATCCATAGCAGCCTCTTTGTTAACATTTTCAAAAGCCTTAGCTCCACCGGCTGCAATTATTGATTTTATTTCATCTTTTAATGATTCAGCTTCTGTTCCGAATACAACCTGAACACTTCCGCCACCTGCATCCATAACTCCTGCAGAACCTAAAGCTTTTAGTCTGTCCCTATCAAGCATAGATGAATCATTTAATTCCAATCTAAGTCTTGTAATACAAGCATCTATATGTTTTATATTTGCAGCATCCCCTAATGCTTTTAATACTTCAAGAGCCTTTTGTGATGCTGATATATTAAGTGCTTCACTCTCAAGATCTTCTCCTCTACCTGGAGTTTTAAGATTAAATTTCTTAATTGCATAATAGAACACTACAAAATACAGAACACCAATTATTGGTCCAACTATATAGAATAATTTCCATGGATTGCCTGCATTGAAATACGATATAAAGAAATCTATCAATGAAGATGTAAATGTATATCCAAGTCTTATATGGAATAAATTTATCAAAAATCCTGATACAAATGCCAATAAAATATGTGCAACATATAATATTGGAGCAACAAATATAAATGCAAATTCAATTGGTTCAGTTATACCAGTTATTATTGAAGTCAATGCTGCTGTAAGCATTACACCACCAACAGCTTTTCTATTTTTCTTATCGGCTGTTAAAGTCATAGCAAGTGCTGCTGCTGGCAATCCAAAAATCTTTAATGGATACTCAGATGCCATTATAGCTCCTGCAGTAGGGTCGCCTGCAAAGTATCTTGCACTTTCACCTCTAAATACCTCACCCGCTGCATTTGTAAATGTTCCAAAATCAAATAAGAATGGTGCATAAAACACATGGTGTAAACCTGTTGGTATCAATGCTCTGTTACCTGCTGCAAATATACCACCGCTCAGACTAAATCCAGCTATCTTTGCATCTAATACACTCTTACCAAAGGCATTGATTGCACCTTGTATTGGAGGCCATATAAATCCTAATGCTATACCTAATATCATTGCTACAAAAGCTGTAATAATTGGTACAAGTCTTTTACCTTCAAAAAATCCAAGTACCGGATGTAATTTAGTCTTAAAAAACTTTTTATATAAATTAGCCGCTATTAATCCCATTATAATTCCACCAAAAACACCTGTGTCAATTTTAAAAGGCAATCCTCTAAGTTCACCTATTATTTTCAGTACATTTATCATGATGAAATAACCAACACCAGCAGCAAGTCCAGCAACACCTTCACCTGCTGCAAATCCAATAGCAACCCCTATTGCAAATATAAGAGGTAATTGCTCAAAGATTGCTATACCGCCCTTAAACATAATACTACCAATTGCATTTAGCATTGCATTTGCAACCTGACCATTCGGTCCTGCAGCTATATTTTGAATTATTCTACCAAATGCAACCAAAAGTCCCGCTGCCGGCAAAACTGAAACTGGCAACATCAAAGATTTACCAACCTTCTGCAAAATAGCAAAAGCCCTACTACCTTTCTTTTTCATTGTAATCCTCCTTATTTTAAGAGTTTTTAGTAACCCCGGCCAAGGTTTTAACATTACTTTAATTTTATATATAAATGGGGATTTTTTAACCCATTTATTTCGCTATTTAATATTTCCTGCAATATTTACATAATATGAATAATAACTTTCATGTTAGAGTAAAAAAACCTGTAAATTTTTTAAGCAAAACATCGGGACTTCAGGTGGAGACTCTACTCCACCTGAAACAAAAGCTTCAATATACCACTTATAGAAGTAAGAATTACGTCTTCTGCATTTCTAGTATCATCAAATATATTGATTCAATCTCCCACTCATAGAAGTAAGAGTCTTATAGAATCGATAAAAACGATTCCAATTAAAAACAAAAGGCACGAACCAAAATTTGGAAAACACACAAACAAGCCAGCCATACACACAAATAGGTATAGCATACCTTTGTAATACTTTCCAAACCTCAGCTCATGCCTGATCGAATCAGTAACACGCTAATGATTTAATTATTCAATTTCATAATATGAATAGCAATATAACCAATCTCATCTTCAGGCACATTAACCTTAAGATGATTCTCAATTATTTTTGCAATATCATAAGCCATCTTATATTCAATTGTATGCTTTTCTTTCAACTCTGTCAAGAGGTTATTCTTAATCGTTTTTCCATCTTTAACTCTACATAGCACACCCCTGATATGAATAACAAATCTCATATATTCAAATGATGATGGTTCTAACTCAAATTCTATTTTTTTAGAAACATAATTAACTAATTTATTTATTAATTTTATATTTTCCAAAGCTTCTTTTTTAGAATTTTCTTTTACTCCACCACAAATATGGAATGTTAAAAAACCAATTTCAGCATCAGGTATTTCCATATTCAACCCTTCACTTAAAATTTTTACAGCTTTTTCGGCTACTTCATACTCTTTAGGATACAAAAGTTTTGTTTCATTCAAAAATGGATTAACCAAAACTATTCCATCCTTAATTCTCTTAATTGCAAACTGAATATGATCTATAAGGCCAGCATGAATTCTTGGATGTAAACCTTGATTCAATTCGTCTGAAGCTACTTTTAAAATCTTTTCAGTAAGTTCAATTATTTTAGGATCCAATTCCTTTACAAATCTTCTATAATCATGAGACTTCAATCCTTCTAGTGAAATAAACTTAGACTCTATTCCTTCTAAGCTCTCCAAATTCTGTCCTTTTTTTCGTCCGAATCCAATTCCTTTACCAACTAGTATATAATTCGTATCTCTATGTTCTACTAAAATAACATTGTTACTCAATATTTTAACTATTCTGTATTCTTCCACCAAAATCATCCACCTCATCCTAAAAACACCCCTGGGGTGTAATTTTTCAGTTGTTAAAATAAAACCGTCATTCCTGACGGTTTTATGATGTCTTAATATTATGTCTTAAATTATTTTATATCTATATATCAAATATGTAATCTTTATACCGAAAATATATCCACAAAAATTTTTGCATAATCTTCAATTTTATTTAACTAACCTAATATTTTTTGTGAGTCTAAATATATCCTGCTTTGTTTCAAACTCTTCATGTTTTATAAAATCAATATCATCATAAATTTTATCAAGTTTAGTATTTACATCAGTCTTAAACTCTGTCAAATCATGAATCTGTTCATATATAGCATCATTTTTCTGCTTAATGTCTTTAACTTCAGCTTTAACTTCATTCAGTTCTTCTTGCATACTATTAAGTCTTGTTTCCACACTGTTAAGTCTTGTTTCTATGCTAGCAAATCTTTTATCTACATCATCAAACCTCTTATCTATGCTATCAAATCTTTCATCCATTGTCTTTTGCATATTATCTAATTTGCCCAAAAGCTGTTGTAATAATTCTTTTTCCATACATCCACCACCATATTCATTAAATTTTCACACAATCACTTAACAACAAGCACACTAAACATACTCTGCTTTTCTGTTATTGCACTTGCTCATACATATATTTTAGCATTAATATATGTATTTTTCAATCACTACGTATGACCTCAGAGGCGGTTCCAGTATCTGGAACCGCCTCTGAGGTCATTTATTTTATTTTGCAGCTTTTAATACATCAATAGGATTCTTACTTGGTCTATAACTATCATCTACATATAATTTCTCGATTTTATTATCTTTTACAATAACATTAACCGTACTACTTGCAGTATATCCTTCCTTACTAACAATCAAATATACATCAAGCGTTTTATCTGTATCTTTTCTACTGTACTTTTGATAAGGCACATATACCTTTAATATCTTTTTAAGTTCATCTAAACTCTTTCCTTCGAATTTAGCTTTTAATTCTTTTTCAGCTTCATCTTTCTTGTTATCTAAATCATATTGGAAATCTTTATACTTAGTTTGCTCCTTCATATCAGTACTATAAATTAATGTGTCATAATCATATTCTTGTGTGTTAATGCTTCCATTAAACTCATCTAATTTTGCATTAACTACTTTATCTTCTTTTAAATATAAATATAAAGCCGTTGAATCTTTATCATTTGGTACAGTATATACATCAATTTCCTGCAATAATTTATTATCCTTGTCCAAAAACATTGCTTTAAATGGCTCAGATTTTAAATATGTTGCATAATCTACATTTTTGTTTGTAAATTTCTTCAAAAGTTCTGGTTTCTCAAAAATTTTTTCAACCGCATACTCTGAATTCTCAACATTGGCCTTAGTTTCATCCGATTTATCAGTTTTAACTTTAGACTTAACCGTTTTAGATGTTTCAACAGAAGTTGGATTCTTCACATTGTCTACCTTTTTACCTGTGTCTGTACTGCAAGCCACCGTTATCAATGTCATAGCACCAATCAATCCTGCTACCATAATATTTTTACTTATTTTCATTTTAATACATTCCTTCCTTTTACGTCATTTACTTTACTCGATATTAAACACAAGAGTGATTATACCACATACCATTTCTTATTTACAGGTAAAATATGGTTGCACCTCAGAGGAACAATAGTAGAGTTTTCCATTTTCTATTGAATTCTTTATCAATCCTTCATTATAAAGATAGCTTATGAAAGATGACAAAGTTGAAAAGTTAAAGTAATACTGCTTATAATTAACCGAAAGGTCGTTTGCAATCGTTATTTTCTGAAGAAGTTCCTCTCTTGTCATAGGTTGACGCAAAAATTCCAGCATCTGTTCTATATAATTATTTATATTTTTCATATTTTCATCAACCAATTCAATTATTTCTTCTCTATTTAGTATATTCTTAGAATGACTTATAACAAAATAATCAGCTTCAATTTGCTTTATAAGTTCTAATGTTTCTATGCTTTTTTTTATATCGTAAAGATATGGAAATGAATATTTCTTTAATACCTCGCTACCAAATATGCTATCTCCTAAAAAACATACATCATCAGGTGTAATTATTCCTATTTGATCATCTGAATGACCTTCTAAAGAAATTATTTCAAATTCATAATTATCAAACTTATGTATGCCCGGCTCTAAAATGACATCTACTTTATGGTATTTATTGTCTTCAAATTTCTTTATAGGACTTCCTGAGCAGTACACTGCTGTTCCTATGTATGGATATGTTAAGTGTGTCTTTGTTTTCTTCGAAACACATATCTGTAATTCTGGATAATTTTCATTAAAATATCTATTACCACCACTATGGTCAATATGATGATGAGTATTGATAATATATTTAGGTCTAATTTGTTCTTTTTGAAGCACTTTATCTATTCTTTTACCGTAATTATTGCTTAAGCCCGTATCTATAAGAACACAGTTTTTATCATCAAGTATATATACACCAATATTAGTTGATGCTTTTATTACGTTGGTTCTTCCTTTTATACTTTCCAACTCCATAATGACACCTCCACAAATTAATAAAGGCAGTTCTAACTGCCATTACTTAGTTTTTATCGATTCTATAAAACTCCCACTTCTATAAATGGGATATTCTAGCTTTTACTTTAGCAAAACAAGTTTACTCTCCATTAATTATAAATTATTATCATTATTTGCATGACTTACCATATATAATATTCACATATATTCTATCAGAAACATAAATAATGTTCAACTTACACCCTGCACCCCAGGGGTAAAATTTTTTACAGTTTTTCTTGATTTTATAAACAATGTAACTTAATATATAATTAGTATAATATGAAAATATAAAATAATTAGAGAGGAGCATATTATGGCTAAATCAAAATATTGCGAAATTTGTAATGTATTATTGGATCCATATGACACCTATGAGTATAAAGGTATGCTAGTGTGTGGAGATTGTTTCAAAGCAAGAAATGAAAATCCTGAATTGTCAAATGAAGAAGTAAAAAGTAAAGTAATTGAATATAGAAAAGATTCAACAAATCGAACAAATAACTTTCTCATTGTAACTGTCCCCCATATTGAAGGTAAAAAGATAGTTAAATATTACAATATGATAACATCAGAAGTTATTATTGGAACAGGTTTCCTTTCAGAAGTAGGTGCTTCAATTAGTGATTTATTCGGTTTAACTGGAGCATATTCAGAAAAATTAGAACAAGTAAAAAACGAAGTCTATAATGATATTATAAATAAAGCAGTTAGTTTAGGGGCAAACGCAATCGTAAGTGCAGATACAGAATATATGAAAATAGGAACTGATATGATTCTATTCTCTATTACCGGTACACCAGTTGTTGTTGAGAATAAGGTTTCACCTGAAGCTTAAAATGCCCTCTAAAGTGCAACCAGTAATACCTTAAAATCTAGCAAAACAACATTTGAAAAACAATTATAAATTGCTCAGTGGGTTATTGATAATGGCTCAATGAAATGTTCTTTCAGAATACAAAAATCGTAAATATTCTATGGGATGAAATTCACTTCACTAGAAAATCCAAAAGGATATATTATTTAATTTATCGAATCCTAACACAATAGAATATATCAAAAGAATTAGGATGCTTGGTTCCAATAGAATATCAGAATCAAGCATCCATATGTGCATGAATTTTAAATAAATTGTCAGGAAAATTTTGCACCCCTGGGGTGCTTTTAGTATGCATTTTTGTTGATAAAACCTCTGAATACTGTGTACCACATTATCTTTATATCAAATTTCATATCCCAATTTTCAATGTAATAAATGTCATATTCTATTCTTTTCTTTATAGAAGTATCCCCTCTCAAACCATTCACCTGCGCCCATCCTGTCATTCCTGGTCGAACCTGATGCTTTACCATATATTTAGGAATTTCTTCTTTGAACTTTTCTACAAAATATGGTCGCTCAGGTCTTGGTCCTATTAAGCTCATATCACCTTTTAAAACGTTGAATAGTTGTGGTAATTCATCAATGCTTGTCCTTCTAATAAAGTTACCAAATTTAGTCTTTCTAGGATCGTTTTTAGTTGTCCATTCTTTTCTTTCATCTTCTTCATTCTGAACTTTCATTGAACGGAATTTATACATTATAAATTTTTTTCGATTCAAGCCTACCCTCTCCTGTTTGAATATTATAGGTCCAGGAGAAGTCAGTTTTATAGTAATCGCAGTTGCCAACATTATAGGAGAAAATATCATTAAACAAATCATAGAAACTACCATGTCAAAAGTACGCTTTATAGCTCTATTAAGCAAATTATCTAATGGTACATATCTCGTATTGATTATAGGAAGTCCATCTACCTCTTCCACATAAGGTTTGGCAGGTATATACTTATAATAATCGGGAATAATCTGAGTTCTAATTCCGCATTTCTCACAACTTTGAATTATATCCCCTAATTTATCGTATTCCTTTAAATTTAATGTTATAAACACATCATCAATATCCCATTTATTTAGATAATATTCCAATTCTGAAATTCTTCCAATTATTTCAACATCACTATCATTAACAATGCCAGCATTTGCAAAATTAATTGATGCAGTAGCTACTTGTTCATATGCAATTTTATATTCTTCATAATAATTATCATCTAATATTCCAACAACATCATAACCCCATTCATGATGAGTATTAATGCGTTTTATAAATTCTTGTGTTAATTCACTATATCCTACAATAATGATATGTTTAATATTATATCCTGCTCTTCTAAGTTTTCTCAATAAAATCCTTACTGATAACCTTTCAAATGTAGTTATTAAAATATTTAATATACCAAAAACGAATAACAAATATCTCGAATAGTTTATTTCCTTTATAATATACAAATATAATATTAAAATCATCATTCCAAGAGTGTTAGCTTTTATCAAATTTGTAAACTCATTAAAAATACTTTTCATTCTTCGTGGTGTATAAAGCTTAAATAAATTGTATACAACCAAATATATAGGCAAAATAACTATTACTGGTCTTATATACTGATTAAATGGCAAATAACCACCTTTTACGGTTATTAACCCCGTTTTAAATCTTATAATCCATGCCAAAATAAGCGATATTAAAATACAAATACCATCTAATAGAACTTGTACTTTATTTAAAACTTTTTGATTTTGCTTTATCATTTTAACACCCACTTTTTAGTGATATATACTACTTAAGGGATTTCCAAAAATATCTAACCTTGTT
>Ga0114934_10001999_pt1 | contig 13218 bp, 13 predicted proteins | sample 4SBtaG_2_FD_99695 | JGI IMG/M metagenome (GOLD analysis project Ga0114934, IMG submission 99695) | Deep subsurface microbial communities from Kolumbo volcano to uncover new lineages of life (NeLLi) - 4SBTROV10_white metaG | ecosystem: Environmental > Aquatic > Marine > Volcanic ... | reverse complement strand
TGGATTAATAGATGTAGCTGACCCACAGTGTCATACAGACGGAGATGCAAGTAATCTTAGTTCATATCTCCCTACACATTACTCTGAATCTGTTGCTCCAGCTCCGGGAGGACCTATTACGAATGGTGGTACGAATATTAATATGAGCTTCACTTTTCCAGCCGTAACTGTTACAGCAACTCCTTCTTCTGTTTCTTCTGGTAGTTCATCTACCATTACATGGAGTTCTAAAAACGCCACTTCTTGTAAAATACCTACAAATGATAAGGCAGGTACCTCTGGAACATTTAACACTGGAGCCTTAACAAAGACGACTTCATATTCTATTACATGTAAGGGAGAAAGTGGAACAGGAACTGGTGTCGCAGTAGTCACAGTTACTGGTGAAGGTAATTTAGGTAAAATTCCTACAGTCAGTGTGTCTTCCTCACCTACAATCGTTTCTTCTGGTAGTTCATCTACCATTACATGGAGTTCTAAAAACGCCACTTCTTGTAAAATACCTACAAATGATAAAGCAGGTACATCTGGAACATTTAACACTGGAGCCTTAACAAAAAGTACAGCTTTCTCTGTGACTTGTACTGGAGGCAATGGTACAGGGGCAGGAACTGGGATAGTAATAGTTATGAACTTAAATGGAGGAAAATATGTTTGTAGTGATGGAATAGATAATGATAATGATGGATTTATAGATGCAGCTGACCCACAATGTCATACAGATGGAGACGCTAATAATCCTAATTCATATGTCCCAACACATTATTCTGAATCTACTGGACCAAACAATGGGGGAGGGTCACCACAGTGTAGCGATACTATAGATAATGATGGAGATGGGTTGATAGATGCAGCTGACCCACAATGTCATACAGATGGAGACGCTAATAATCCTAATTCATATGTTACTACTATAAAATCTGAGCAAGGTTCAATTGATATTCCCTGCGAAGTCACAAATAGTTGCTCTTCCTCTAATCCAATACCTACTGTAAAACCAGAATGCAGTGACAATATAGATAATGATGAAGACGGTTTAATAGATGTAGCTGACCCAAGTTGTCATACAGATTTTAACGCAAGTAATTCTGATTCCTATAACAAAAGTCTAAATAACGAGGCAGCCCTAGCTAATGTTACGCCAAATAAGTGTCAAATACTTGATCAATACCCGCTAGAATTTAACGATGCAGAAAAAATACAGCTAGCTACTCTTCTTCGTAAATTTTATTTAATTGCTCCTAATTTAAAAACAGCAGACGACAATGTCGCAGTTTATGCTGAAATAAGTAAATACAAGCAATTTATTAAACAGGTTAGCGACTTAACTCAAACCTGCTACGAAGAGACTGATAATGAAAGTGGATATGAGGCCTTCTGTAATGAACCAGCAAATAAAAAAAACAAAAACTTATGCCCAAAGAATTCAAGTGGAAGTTTAGATTTATCTGCCTTAGATACTGCTTATACTGGTCCAAAGGCGGCTTATGGAAACCCTTGGTTTAAGGATAGCGATAGAGGGTCTTACTTTAATAATAGTGATATATCTAACTTAGCTAACTCAGGAGTTAATTATCATTACTCAGGTACATCAAGTAATAATAGCTCTTTCTTCTCTGAAATAACTAAAGGTAAGATATCACAGTCTGAAAGCAAAATGCTGCATGATTATGAAATCTTATTGAATGTCTGGTAGAAATTAATTTTTTTAGAAGGATAAAAGCTGATATAATATACTTGTGAGTTACATTTGTTGGAGAAACATTTTCTCCAAATCATAATGAAAAAAATTCTGTCATACATCTTAATATCTGTTATAGTTGCCGTGAACCTCTTCGCGCCTATTAGCGTTGGATTCTCTAAAAATAATTCCGCAAAAGTAACAGCCAATGTGGCAGAGGCAGCAGGTGATAATATTTTATTACATATCGATGGTGTTTCAAATAATTCATCAATCAAAATTCGTTTAGACGTATCAACTAAGGCTGATAAATCTCAAATAGATGAAAAGAATAGTTATGTAGACGTATATCTTTATAGTGCAAATGGTACATTAAAAAATACAAAAAGGGTAATTTTCTCAAATATGAAAGATGGAGGTTCCCGTACTGGCTATCAACGTTATGAAAATTCAATTGAATTTACTGGATTAGCCCCAAAAACAGCTTTTACAGTAAGAGCTACTGCCGTAGAAGTAAATAAAGATAAAACAACAACTTCATATACTCTCCCCAATCCTCTACCCGTACCAACCAAAGGAGAGGAACAAACAGATTTTGTATATGCAGGATTTCAATCAAATAATTCAACAAATTCTTATTTACCAGTCTGCCAGACAGGAAAATTTTCTTGGAGTATTTCTGGTTGTGCTGCCCAGTTTTTATATTATGCTGTCTTTACCCCAGCTTCAGCTTTGTTTGCCTTAGGGGGTATGTTGTTTGATAGTACTTTTCATTATTCTGTACAGTCGTCTGCATATACAAGTCCTTTTGTTGTACAAGGGTGGAAAATTATTAGAGATATCGCTAATATGTTTTTCATCTTTATTCTGTTATACATTGCTTTTGGGACAATCTTAAGTTTGAATGGTTTTAAGACTAAAGAAATGATAGTGAATGTAATAATAATAGGGCTCTTAATAAACTTTAGCCTTTTCGCCGCACGAATTGTCATAGATACTTCAAATGTTTTAGCAAGGGTCTTCTATAATTCTAATACTATAAAAATTACTAATGTAAGTGGTCCAGATGCCAGTAAGTGGATAGCTAGTGCGAACAGCTCTGGTATTATTCCTATCTCGGCAGCCTTGGTTAATAAAATAAATCCTCAATCTTTAATAATAAATGCAAAAAATGTTGGAAATATCCAGGACACAGGAAGACAAAGTAATAGTACTCAAAACAATAATGGTGTTACCACAGGAACTTTTATTTGGGTTACCCTTTTATCTGCTGGAGTTAGTATTGTTGGATTTATCGTATTTTTAACAGTGGGATTAGTTTTTATAGGAAGAGTTGTTGGGCTTTGGATAGCTATGATTTTAGCCCCTCTTGCCTTTTTCTCTTATACGGTTCCTGCCATGAGAAATATAGAAATGGTTGGATGGAAAAAGTGGTGGCCAAATTTATTAAAATTATCATTTTTAGCTCCTGTATTTATATTCTTTATCTATTTAATTCTTCAGTTTTTGCAAGTAGGCCTAGGGGTTTGGAGCGCAAATGGTAAGCATAATATGGACTTTGTTCTTGCTATAATTATTCCTTTCGGTTTTATTATGATTTTATTAAACCAAGCTAAGAAAATAGCGGTCAAAATGTCCGGACAATTTGGGGAAGCCTTATCTAAGGCGGGTAGTGCAGTCGGTGGTATGGCCTTAGGCGCTGCTACAGGAGGTGCAGCCTTGGCCCTTAAACATACTGTTGGAAGAGGGGGAAGTCGTATCGGCAATTCAGAGACTGCTAAAAAAATGGCTTCAAGTAAGAATAAGTTTGTTAGATTTCTTGGCAATAAAACTATGGATGCTGGTAAATCGATTGGTAAAAATAGTTTTGATCTTAGAAATACAAAAGTTGGCGGCCATATAGAAAAAGGTTTAGGGACTAACCTAGGTAAAACTAAAACTGGGGGCTTTGAAGGATACCAATCTGGCAAAGTAAGAAAGCAACAACAAAGAGCAAAAGAATTGGAAGTTGGAGAGAATTCTGAGGAGAACAAGAAATTGAGAGAACAAGAAATAGGTCTACAGGATGTATTAAATAGCGTTGTTCATGATTTTGAAAATATTGATAAAAAATTAAAGAAAGCAAGACAAGTTAAAAAGGATGGAGATCCAAATGCAGAGATGAGAATTAAACATTTAAAGAGCGCCAAGAAGAGAATAGAAGAACTTGATGGTAGCAAAGACTCTTCAGCAAAAATTACAACTGATTTAACAAGGGCTAGGGTTAAATTAGCGGGAATGAGCCCTACAAATCCTGAATATGAACAAACCAAGGATCTTATTGAAAACTTAAAATATGTAGATAATGCTAATACACATGGTAAATTTGCTGGTAAATCTATTAAAGACAGAAAAGAAGATATTAAATTAAGTAAACATGGAATTAAAAAAGAAAATACAAGAAGAAAAGTTTCTTTTGCTAAAGGTTTAAGAACTTGGGGTAGTAAATCAAACAAGGAAGCCCAACATAAAATAATAATGGAATCAAAAATAGATGATAAGTAAAACAAAACAAGCAATTAAAGAGGTTCTCATAACTTTACCTGAAAATTACCAAAAGGTAGTTAATTCTTTTCCTTGGGAGAAAATATCTAAAGAGATAGGGGGAAAACATTTATTGGTGGCAGATAGTGACTTGAATGACTTACAGGTCGAAGTAGCCCTAGTTTTATTAGGTCTGGAAGATCCAGAAAACTTTGAGTCTAGGGTTGAGGACAATGTAGTGGTAAAAGAAAATGAAGCCAGAGAAATTGAGCAAGAGGTTTTCATTAAAATTTTTGAACCTATTGATAAACTGGTCGGAGATAATTTACCCTCTACAGAAGATAAATCTAACCCCGAAGCAAACCAAATAAATCCAACTAAAAACATTAAATTAAACCCTAAATTTAATTCTCTTTCATCAAACTTACAAGACGCAATTTCTAAATCAGATTATCAAACGAAGGTCTACAAATTGGGTAAAAAGTATGGATTACAGATTGATCAAATGGGAATTTTAGAGGAGGTCATCACTGACATAATGCTTGGGGAAATTCAACCGAACCAATTTGAAAATAAATTAAGCAATAATTTAACTTTACCTAAAGAGAAGCTTGATGAATTAGTTGCTGATGTAAATAAAGATATATTCGAGGATATAAGACATCTTTTAGAGTCTAATTGGGAAGAAAGAAAAAATGACCAGCAGCAAAATACCCAGGCGATAAAAACACCCATTCCAGTTCCTGCCCCTCCATATACCCCCAAAAAGGAGCCTCCTATCCCTGAAAATCTTGCAACTTTAAATAACACAAATGAGCAAGACATATATGCTAAATCAGGAATTGAAATCTTAGACGGGAAAGAAGAAAAGCAAGAAATAGAAAAAGAATCTCCAATCACTCCTCAAACACCTGTTACGAAAAACCTAATCGATGAGAAATTAAACAACTCAACAAAAAGCACTAACACAGTAAGTGATTATTCTCTGCCTAAAATAAGTTCAAACAAAGACTATTCTGTCGAAGATCCTTACCGAGAGAAAATATAAATCTTTGTGATACAATATAAGTATGCAATTTAAAGTCCCACAATTTATTGACATAGAAGATAAACTCTTCGGGCCTTTAACCTTTAAACAATTCGCTTACCTTGCGGGCGGGGCAGGTCTTATATATGTTATTTATAAATTACTTCCTTTTTGGATTGCTGTCTTTTTAATTTTACCTATAGCTGCCCTAACTGTCCTTTTAACTTTTTATAGGATAAATAATAAGCCTTTTATATATTATCTACAAGCCGGAATTAACTATCTCGTTTCAAGTAAACTTTACATATGGAAACAACGAATAGTTAAACCAGGGGACAAAGACAATGAAGATGATAAACTGCCGGAACCTATTTCCATTATCCCTAAGGTTTCTAATGATACTATAAAAGATTTATCGTGGAGTTTGGATGTTGAAGATCAAGATTAATTATTAGTTAACAATTAATAATGTTATAATATCGAAGTTATATTAATTTTATGGCCATTAATGCAAGAGCAGCACAAGATTTTGTTCCAATAAAAGAAATCCGAAATGGGGTGGTTATTTTGAAAGATGGGGGGCTTAGAGCAATACTTTTAGCATCTTCTATTAACCTTTCATTAAAATCCGATGAGGAACAAACCGCTATTATCAGTTCTTTTCAGGCTTTCTTAAATAGCCTTGATTTTTCAACTCAGATTGTAGTTCAATCTAGGCGTCTGGACATTAGACCTTATCTTTTGTCCTTAGAAGAACGACTAAAAGGACAAAATGAGTCTTTGCTTAAAATTCAAACTAGAGAATATATAGATTTTATTAAAACTTTTAATGATGATACAAACATCATGACCAAAACTTTCTTTATTGTAGTTCCTTATACTCCTACAAATCTAAAATCAAGTACAGGAGTTTTAGAAAGGTTTATTGATAAAAAAAGTTCCAAAAAACAAGTTAATGATACAAAGAAAGCTTTAGATATGGCTTCATTTGAAGAGAAACGTAGCCAGCTTGATGAGAGAGTAAGAGTTATAATAAGTGGATTGAATGGTATTGGTATTAGAAGTTCGCAGCTAGATACTGAGGCGATAATTGAGCTCTTCTACAAAACATTTAATCCTGGAGACATAAGCCAGGGAATCAAAATAAATTAACTATATGAGTATATTTTCATCTATTTTTAATAAAAAAAACAATAGTAAGGACAAATTGTCTGGCGTGGCAATGCCTGTTCTTCCTGCAGAAATCTATAAAGCAGCGACCTTAGAATTACAAGATGTTATTGCTCCCTCAGCTCTACAAATAACACCCAAATCTTTAAATTTAGGGGATAAAATCGCTCGTACATTCTTTGTTATTTCATATCCACGATACCTTACAGATAATTGGTTTTCTCCAATTATAAACTTGGATAAAGTTTTTGATGTTTCTATTTTCATTCACCCAATAGAAACATCAGAGATTCTTAGAACTTTCCAGAAGAAGGTCGCCGAAGTTCAAAGTCAAATATCAATACGTGAGTCTAAGGGTTTAGTTCGTGACCCTAAGCTCGATACTGCTTACCACGACTTAGAGGATTTACGTGATAACTTAATGCAAGCTCAAGAAAAAATATTTGATGTGGGGCTTTATATTACAGTTTACGCAGATAACGAAGATGATTTGTTTAAAACTGAGAATGAAATTAAATCGATACTCGAGTCAAAGCTTGTGTATTTAAAACCTGCCTTATTCCAACAAGATGTTGGGTTCAAGAGTGCAATTCCTTTGGGTACTGATATTTTAGGTATTCATCAGAAACTAAATACTGAACCGCTATCTAGTTTATTTCCTTTTGTTTCATTTGACCTTACCAACAAAGAGGGTATTCTATATGGGGTAAATCGCCATAATTCAAGTCTTATTTTATTCGACAGATTTTCTCTACCAAACTATAACTCAATTATCTTTGCGACATCTGGAGCGGGAAAATCTTATGCTACTAAGTTAGAAATTATCCGTACTCTGATGTTTGATACGGAAGTGATTGTTATTGACCCTGAACGTGAGTATGAGTATCTGGCCGAGGCTGTCGGTGGAAGATATTTTGATATCTCATTATCGTCTGACCACCACATAAACCCCTTTGATCTTCCTATCCCAGCAAGTGATGAAACAGCAGCGGATGTTTTACGAGCTAATACTATAAATCTGGTTGGATTGTTTAGGATAATGCTTAAAGGTCTTACTCCTGAGGAGGATTCTATTATAGATAGAGCTATTACTGAAACATATGCCTTAAAAGACATAACCCCCGAATCAAATTTTGAAAATATAGAACCTCCATTATTGTCAGATTTTGAGATGGTTTTAGCTGGAATGGAAGGGAGTGAGTCATTATTACAGCGTTTAACCAAATATACTCATGGTTCTTGGTCAGCTTTCTTAAACCAAGCTTCTAACGTGGATATAAACCGTAAATTCGTAGTTTTTTCCGTCCGTGACATGGAGGATGAGCTTAAGCCAGTAGCAATGTATATTGTGACTCACTATATATGGAATGCTATACGTAAAAACATTAAAAAACGCTTGCTTGTTGTAGATGAAGCTTGGTGGATGATGAAATCAGAAGACACAGCTTCTTTCTTATATTCTATAGCAAAACGTGGGCGTAAATATTATCTAGGTTTGGCTACCATTACCCAAGATGTAGGAGATTTTATGAAAAGCCCTTATGGTGTACCTATTGTCACAAACTCCTCAATGCAGCTTTTGTTGAAACAATCACCATCTACTATAGATATTTTGCAAAAAACTTTTAATCTAACAGATGAAGAAAAGTATCTACTCTTGGAAGCTAATGTGGGGGAGGGTATATTCTTTGTTGGACTAAAACACGTTGCTGTTAAAGTCATTGCTTCTTATACTGAAGATCAGATAATTACATCTGACCCTTCTCAAATTTTAGCTATAAAAAAAGCGAAGGAAGATTTTACAAATAATCAAAATAAATAAATATAAATTTAGTTGTTTATAAAATAAGGTTATCGTATAATATAAAAGTGGCTAAAATAAGCTTTAAATTTTACCTGGTTGTTTTGCTGATGATAGGATTTCTAATTTCTCCTGCTTTTTCTCATGCTGATTCTGCAATAACAATACAACCAACAGATATACAAATAGAAACTATTCCCACAAACCCTGAACCATATCAACTTGTAACCATAAAACTCACAAGTTATTCAACTGATCTAAACAAGGCGATGATTACTTGGAAAAGTAGAGGGAGTGTTATTTCGTCTGGATATGGCAAAACAAGTTATTCTTTTACTGCATCTGGGCCAAACACAAATATGATCTTTAGTATACTCATAAACCCTGCGGGGTCTATGACAAGTATAACTAAACAAGTTGGAATATCACCTTCTGTGGTTAGTTTACTTTGGGAGGCTGTAGATAGCTATACACCTCCTTTTTATAAAGGAAAGGCTCTTCTTTCTCGACAAGGAAAAATAAGAGTTGTTGCTATCCCTACTACAGCTTCAACTAGTGGGGAAGGCAACAACATAACATACACGTGGAAATTAAATGATCAAACACACCAGGAGGTATCTGGGTATAACCAAAATTCATATACATTTCCAAATAACGTTCTGGATAAGAGTGAGAATGTTTCTGTTACTGCTTCGTCTGTGGACGGTTCATACCAAGCAACTAATAGTATAAATATTTCGACATATAATCCTAAAATACTTTTTTATAAAAAATCTCCCACTGAAGGTGTTTTATATAATAAAGCTTTAGTCGATGGTGCTAAAATTTATAAAGAGGAGGAAACAATCACAGCTATACCATATTATCTTTCTTTAAAAGGAAATGAGTCAAATTTTAACTATAATTGGCAAATAAATGGAAATTCTACAGACACACCAAATCCACCAATGGAATTAACTATTAAGCCAACTTCTACCAGTGGATATGCCACGATAAGTCTTACAATTCAAAATTTAAAAACCTTATTCCAAGATGTCACAGGTCAACTAAAACTAAGTTTATAAAAACATGTCTAAAAATAAAAACCAATACAAAATAATATTAACAGCATCTCTTGTTATTTTTAGTTTTTTCTTATCTAGTAGAATTATTTTTGCCAAAGGAGGTTTACCAAACACCGACTCGTCTAATACATATAAACTTTTAGCTCCATTGGGGCCTAAATATAAAGAGGTACAAACAAATGACATAGGGGAGTATTTTAATCAGTTTTTTAATATAGCAATTGGTTTAGCTGGAGCTTTGGCAGTTATAATGATTGTTATAGGAGGGGTGCAATGGATGGGTAGTGAATCAATATTTGGTAAAGCAGAAGGTAAGAAGAGGGTAGTACAGGCTATTTTGGGTCTTTTAATAGCTGTAGCTTCTTATGCTTTGTTAAACACCTTAAACCCAGACCTATTAGGTAAAAAGGGCCTTCATGTAGACCAAATAACAAACCAACAATCTAAAACAAACAGTAGTAGCTCAAGTAATAATGTAAAAACTATTAAATAAAAATGTCTAATAAAAGGAAAACAATCTTTATAATAACTTTTATACTCGGCTTATTAATAATAACTGGATTTTTGTTCTTTTTTAACAAATCAAAAAATAAAAACACTTCTGGAAAAAATGGCTCACAAAAATTCAACCCTATAGGCACAACAAACACGAACCCCTCTACAAATAATACAACTACACCTACAAATACAGGAACTGAAATAAATTGGGTAAATGGAAAAGAGCAAAACATAAGTCGTTTCCACCAGCTAACCACTAAAGCAATTGCGGGAGCTGCTATATTTGAAAATAATAATTCATCTCTGTTAGAATATGTTGATCGTGCCACTGGCCATATATTTCAAATGGATTTAAATAATAATAAAAAGGTTACTCAAATATCAAACGGAACTATATTGGGCGTACATAGGGTTTTATTTGACTCATCTGGAAACAACTTCATTTATAGATATTTTTCTAAAGATAATAATAGTATTGCTAGTTTTGTATCATCAATAGGTAAAAATAATGGGAGTTTTCTTCCTTTTAATATAACTAATATGAGTTTATCTCCAGATAAAAATAGTTTTTTCTATCTTATCAAAAATAAAAGCGGAATAATAGGTTATACAAAAACACTTACTACCTCTAAAACCCAGAAAGTCTTTTCTTCTCCTTATGCAGAGTGGCTTTCCCAGTGGGTTGTGGGTGGAAATGTTCTGTTAAACACAAAACCTTCGTATTTTGCCAACGGTTATTTATTCAGACTAAATTTAGCAAACCAAAATATGACAGAGATTTTAGGGGGAGTTAAGGGTTTAACCACCCTAGCAAATAGCGATGGAACTTATATATTATATGGAGAATCAACAAATATTGGACCTAAGCTTTATCTATTAAATACTCAAACTCATAAGACCAAAAATCTTAACTCATATGGTTTCCCAGAAAAGTGTGTTTGGGGACATAAAAATATTTATATATATTGTGCAATTCCTAACACTATCGTTGGGATAGATTATCCAGATAAATGGTATCAAGGTTTGGTATCTTTTGATGACTATTTTGTTAAAATAAATACACAGACAGGTAATTATAGTACTTTAGCCAACTCAAAAAATGAGACTTCAGTAGATGCTACACATCTATTCCTAGATAAAGGTGAGAATACTCTATTTTTTACTAATAAAAAAGACTCTACTTTGTGGAGTTTTAATCTGTAATATATTTAATTACAATATGGCGATCCTTACCGAGGCCTTCTGATTCTGTTTTTATATCCTTATATCCTTCTAAAAACATATGGATGATTCTTCTTTCATAGGCTGGCATAGGATCAACGTCTATATTACTCTTGAAATATCTAGCTCTTTCTGCCATCATGTGTGCAATATTTTTTAAGTTTTCGAATCTCTTTTTTTGATAACCATTAACATCTATAAAGAACTTTTTAACAGATTCCCTGTCTATATCTTTTTCTATTATCTTTCTAACTAGGTGATTTAATGACCTAAGTGTTTCACCTTCTCTACCTATCATAAACCTAGAATCTGGGGTTTCAATCATACACCAAAAAGAACCTTCCTCAGTAGAAAAGTTAAGCCCTGTGATCTCACACCCGGTATTTTTAAATATTTCTTCTATTATTTTTTTAACTTCTTCTTCCATAATATTTTTATGCTGCTTGTTTTTCTAAAGATTTTCTAATATACCATTCCTGAACAATAGTAAATACGTTACTAATAAACCAATATAAAGCAACTGCAGCGGATATTTTGTAAGCAATAAATACAATAAAAATAGGTAATATATATTTAATATTCATTTGCATACTATTTGAAAGCTCCTCTTGAAGTGATTTTTTAGGTTTTTCGCCCACCTCTTTAACAATTTGAGTTTTGGCTTTAATTGGCGACGAGAGATACCCTTGAACAAACTGGGATAAACCCGCTAAAAGGGCAATCACCAAACTTTGGCTTTGCATATTTATTAAACCTAAAAAATTATTATTTAAATTAATAGGAGCTTGGATAAAAGGATAAATTAAACTTGTATTGAAAGATAAACCTTTGTAAAAAACATAATATAAGGCAAAGATAAAAGGTAATTGAATTAGTACAACCAAACAACCAGAAAATGGGTTAGTGCCATATTTCTTATATAATTCAAATGTTTTTTTAGATTGTTCTTCTTTGTTTGGATAATCTTTTTTAATCTGCTTTAACTCTGGTTCCATTTTCTTCATTAAAACCTGACTTTTTATAGACTTTTTAGTAAGAGGGAATAGAGCAAACTTAATTAAAATCGTTGCTAAAATAATAGCAAAACCAACATCACCAAAAGTGATGTTGTTAATTATAAATATAAGGGCATTGTATATGGGCTGATAAAAGAATGTATTCCAAACAAAAGACATTGTTCTATTGTATATCAAAAACCAATAAAATCAAAGTTATATAAATAAAACCTTATTTTAAAGGATCATAATGATTCTTCTGCCAAGGATGACATTTTAAAATTCTTTTAATTCCTAAAAAAATACCCCTAATTGAACCATATTTTAAAATAGCTTCTTTTGTATATTGAGAACAAGTTGGAATAAAGACACATGAATTGTGTGACCTAAATGGAAGTTTTTGATATATATTAATTATATTTATTAGAAATTTTCTCATTTTTTCTTCAATAAAATAGAGTATATATCTTCTTTTATTTCTTTAAAATTCTTATTTATACCACTTTTTTTATAAAAAAATATACCTGATATATCTTCTGTTTTTATTTCCCTAATAGCATTATATCCTTTTCGTTTTAGTTTATTTCTAGCAACGGCTCCTTTTAATATTTTTTTAGATACAACAACAGAAAAATGGGGGTTTTTACTGTGAACATATTTAAAAATAAAAAAATCACCATACAAAACAAGGCCTTTTTCTAATATTTCAGTAAAAAGTTTTTTAGAAACACGTTTGTTTTTAGAAAGCATAACCTATTTTTTAATAGAAACACTTGCCCTACCTTTTCTTCTACGAGCCTGATTAACCTTAGCCCCGTTAGATGTTTTAGCTCTAGTTAAAAATCCATGTGTTTTGGCTCTCTTTCTTCGGTTTGGTTGATATGTTTTAGACATACAGAAAATATATACTATAATGACACATAATGCAATATTATTTTTAAGAAAAGTAATTATTATATCCACAGATTATCAACAGGTTAATAAAGGTTTTTATTTAAATAATTTTCAAATAAAAAGGTATAATAAAAAACATGATGAATTTAAAAGAGTTTTGGAATAATTGTTTGTCTGAAATAGAGTTAAATATTTCTAAAGCAAACTTTACAACTTGGTTTAAAAATACCTCTATTATAAAAGAAGATTCCGGTATTGTTTATATAGGAGTACCAAATGAATTTGTAAAAGATTGGCTGCATAATAAATTTCATAAGCTTATTTTAAAAACACTAATTAGTGGG
>Ga0114934_10001998_pt1 | contig 13219 bp, 9 predicted proteins | sample 4SBtaG_2_FD_99695 | JGI IMG/M metagenome (GOLD analysis project Ga0114934, IMG submission 99695) | Deep subsurface microbial communities from Kolumbo volcano to uncover new lineages of life (NeLLi) - 4SBTROV10_white metaG | ecosystem: Environmental > Aquatic > Marine > Volcanic ... | reverse complement strand
TTATATTAAATATATATTTTATTTTAATACTATCATTTTTATTAGTATATCCTAATTTGATTTTAATAATGAAAGGATAAAATAAATGGAATATGATATTATATTTATTGTTTTAGTTTGTGAAATCATTGCTATAATTGCATTTATATTAATGGGTACTAGATAATAAATATCAGCTTTTAAAAATCTGTACTTCTGATTACTATATATGTAATCAGAAGTACAGCTATTATTATTTTATAAAATATTAAAAATGTATTTCGATAAGTTTATAAATATATATTATTAAATTAAGTAAAGATTATGATCCTTCTTTACTTGATATCTACATTAGTATTGGGGCTGATGTGGATATTCTTTAAAAGGATCAAAAATAAGGAGGTGTTGTTATGTCAGAATATGAGAATCATTTTGAAAAAATATCTTTCGTGGAAATATCCACGAAAGAAGATATTAGAAAGTTAATCGACCTCATTGTTTTAAGAAGTAATGAGGTCGATGATTACGAGAAAGAGTTGTATGAGAACGGTAGTTAAAGCTCTCATACAACTCATATAAGAGTCTTCCATCTGTCTACTTTATTTGTAGACAGATGGAAGACTATCTTTAAATATTATTTTTTTTATCAAGTTGTAGCACGACGAACTGGAATAATGACTTTCCAGACTCTATTACTTGGAGTATCATAAACATCAACTTGAACAGTAATTTGATATCCTAATTGTTTATCAAGCTCAGTTTGATATGCATTTACTTCAACACGAATATATGTTCCAAATGCTTTATATATTGCTGAAGTTAAATCACTAATAATTTTACCAACTAATGTATTTATTCCAAATGAAGTTCCTGAAAATTTAGCCCAATAAAAAGGAACTATTGATCCAAGATATGTAATATAATCAGTAAAAATATCATCGATTAATAAACTTGTCTCATTTGTATATACAGATTTTACAGATGGATAATGATAACTTGTCATATCGTAATATTGCATATAATTGATGTCGTCATCCCAGAATAATGCTTTCAATTCTTCTGAAGATAATGCCCAATTTATATCTTTAAGTATAGTTACCTTAGAGTTAGGAAGACCTTTTGGTTCTCCTTTAATATAAGTAGCTCCATGCCAGAAAGCTTTCTTAACCATAGCATCAATAGTTGCAGGAACAATATTCCTATATTTAGGATTAGTTGTGATTTTACCACATTGAGAAAATATTGTAAATCTACATGCTTGTGTACCAAATAAATATGATTCTGGATGAAGTTGTGCAGCTACTTTTAATGCATTTCCAGTAGTTTGATCTTCATTTTGAGTATTTGCAGGTTCAGATGCATCTTGTGTACTAAGTATAATTTTTACATCATTACGTAAACCAGCAAAATTAATTAAAGCTTCTTTTGTTCCGTTACTATATGAAAAACCTGTATCGTAAATATGAGTAATTGGATAATGCATTTTATCCTGTATTTCAGGAAATGTTGGATTATTTACATTCATAAAAGCTCTTACACGTTCTTCAAGAATATCAATTGTCATATCACCATCAGTTCCACCTATCATATAATTAACAACAAACTCATTTAAAGGTGATTTATTATCTTGAGGATTAAGTGGAGTATCAAGACTTAAATATTGATTTAATCCAACGATATTACTAGGATTAATATTGGCATTAGCAGAAACATCCCATGGTAAATAAAATAATGTATCATAAAGATAACTTTGATAAGCATCATTACTATTTACAACAATATGATCATAATAATTACCATTAGTATCAATACCATCAATGATATTTACCATCCATCCATTTGGTATATTAAAATCAGAAGTATTTTCATTTGCTATACATAAATCACCGATTGCTTTAATATTATCAGCATATATCCATGTATCAACAGGCATTACATCATCATTATACTCTTCATTTATAGCGTTAATATAGCTTAGTTGTTGTCCGGTTGAAGGATCTATTGTATTTGGTTTAGGAGTAAAATCAATATACTCTCCATTCATAAATGTACGAACAATTGAAGATGAACCATTTTCAAGTTTGTTTTCAACAGCAAATCGATAAATACGTGCACCAATAGTATCAATTAATGTTTCATCTATCTCATCTGTATTATAAATACGAATACCTGTATTATTTCCAATAGCTCCAGGATATTTTTCAACATAAGTGAATATTGGATAGACTGTTTTTGTTTTTCCATTTTCAGTTATTGTTGATGTTGGAATACTTTTAAATGATTCTCCAGGAAGTAATGCTCTTCTTCTCCATTCAAGGATAACACCATCCTCAACTACAAGAACAGGAGGTGATGTTCCAGTAGTTTTAGGAATCCAATTTCCATCAGTATCTAATGATCTAGTACCATCTGGTTCTTTTTGCCACTGTTGAATACCATCAATATATACAGCTAATTCTAAAACCATTGTAGCTGTTTTTGCATTAGGTGGAGCCATTCGTGATACAAACACTTTTTGATATTTTAAATTTTCTTTAATAAAAACATTTGGATGAAAAAAATATTCTGAATATTCATCAAATATTTTTTCTCCAAAATGTTCTTTAATTTCATCATATGAACCATAAAACGGTTTATTAATTTCACCTTTTTCAGCAAATGTAAAATAAAGTGGTTTATGTAACGATAAATTTTCAACTGCTAACGGATTTGTACCTGATTCATCTTTAACATTAATTTCATAATGTGGAAAACTTTTAAAATTAGCCATTTTTAACTCCCTCAATTTATTTAAATAGACATTATATCTAAACTCCTTCTAAATTATGTTGTTTAGATAAATTGATTGCTATAATAAAAAGTTATATTCTATTAAAAATTTTTATGAAAATATAAAATACACATAGTTATTAGCTCTCATCTTCCTTGATTATGCAAGGAAGATGAGAGCTATGTTAAGATTCAATTAATATATTTTAAAGTGCTTTAAAATCATTCATAATTTCAGAAATTTCATTACTAATACCAAGATCTGAAATCTCTTTATCGATATCAGTTGCAATAGGAACAGCATAATCAAAGTTAGCTTTATGAAGTCCAAGCATTTCAGCAATGATCTGACCAGCTCGAAGAGTATTATAATTATGCTGAAGAATTCCATTAAATTCAATTGAACGTTCTTGAGTTGTTGATGTACCAACTTCTTTCTTAATACCAAGATTACCTGCACTCTTAGGCCACATACATGTAACGAATACAGCATCTATGATATTCTTTGGAAGCATGGTGATATCAAATTGAATAAACATAATATCCATTGAAAAGAATGAAAATACAAAAGGATCAATATCTTCAGAACCAATAAATGAACTTAATTTACTAAATCCGGTATCAGGATGGGAAAGCATACTCATCCATGTATTAAAAACAGTCCAACAAAGATTACCTTGAACTTCTTGCATAGTCATAGTAGGACTAATTGCTGCACGTTTACTAATAGTAGGAACCTTAACATCCTGACCATCAGTAAGAGTATATCCATCACCTTCTTCAACAGTATAACCAAAATCAATACCATCAATTGTTTTTGTATGTAGAGTAATCAATGAAGTAAGTAACTCGGGAAGATTATCAACAGCATAAAACATTGTAGGTATATGCGTTACAACAGGAACAACAGAAGGAAATACGAGAGGAGTGGCTGCATCTATATTAGGAAGACGAGGACCAAGACCAAGCTGACCTCCTTCTGCAATATTATTAATTGTTCCATTATTATTTAAAATTGTACCAAGATTATTTATTAAACTACCATTCATTTTTCCCATTTTATTTTATGCCTCCTCTCTACGAACTGGAATAATGACTTTCCAGACCCTGTTGCTCGGAGTATCATAAACTGCTATTTGAACAGTAAGTTGATATCCAAGAAGTTTATCTTCAGTTGTCTGATACGCTGTTACTTCAGTACGAATATATGTACCGAGTGTTTTATAAATTGAAGCAGTTAGTGTTCTTTCAATATTGCCGATAAGACGAGACAAACTGTAAGAAACACCAGCATATTTTGCCCATTCAATTCGAGCAAGATGTTTTAGATATACAATATAATCTAAAAAGATATCATCACTTAATAAACTTGTATCGTTTGCATATACTGATTTTACAGACGGATAATGATAACTAGTCATATCATAATACTGCATATAATTAAGACCAGCATCCCAATCAAGTTGTTTTACTGTATCACTCACAGGGAACCAATTCACATCTTTCAAAATAGTAACTTCTGAAAAAGGAAGTCCTTTAGGTTCACCTTTAATATAAGTAGCTCCATGCCAAAAAGCTTTCTTAACCATCGCATCAATGGTTGCAGGAACAATATAAGTATATTTAGGATTAGTTGTAATTTTACCACACTGAGTATATACTGTAAATCGACATGCTTGTGTTCCAAATAGAAATGATTCTGGGTGAAGTCGTGCTTGTGTTACAAGAATAGATCCTGCAGAATAATCACCAGCACTATCATTAGCATCATCTATTGTACCATCTGCACTTTTATAAACTGATTGTGTACTGATAGAAATTTTAATATCATCTCTTACAGCAGCAAAATCAATTAACTTCATTTTTGTATCAGTTGTAAATCCTGTATCATAAATATGTGTAACAGGATAACGAGCATTATCAAGAATATCAGGAAAATAAGGAATACCAGAAGTAACAGTAAACCAAGTCTGAACAAGATTTTCAAATATTAAATTATTTGCAGCAAAATCATTACTCAGACCATCATCACCACCAATTGCATAATGTTTAATATCATCAACAAAATCACTATTAATAGTAATATGAGTTAATGTATTTCCATCAAAATCAGTTGTAATAATATTAGTTCCATCACTTCTTCCAAAAATATCAATCAACCAAGGATCAGTGATATTACCAGCATCATCCGCTGCAATCATCATATCACCAATAGTTTTAACATTATCAGAATAAAGATGACTATTAAACGGCAAAACATTATCAGAGAAATCACCATCAAGAATTTCACTGATAAACATACGTTTACCAGTAGCTGGATCAACAGTATTCTCTTTAAAAGAAACTTTAAGAACCTTATTCAAAAACATATCACGAATATTTACAGGAGTATCTGAACCATAAGGAATAGTCCATAATTCAATACTATAAATACGTGCACCAAGATCCTGACTATCATCATCATCGTCAGAATCACTATAAATAGAAATACCAACATTATTTCCATATTCACCTGGGGAAGTCATCTTACCAGCCCAAACAGGAATAACAGTGTGATTAGTAGTAGATGTATCAATTGCAATATCATTAATTTTTTCAGTAGCTTCAAGTTCACGAAGTCCCCAAGTAACAGTAATTGGTCCAGATCCATCATCTTCAATATCAGCTTCAACAACAAACGAAGCTTCTTTTGCAGTATCAGGTGCAACTCTGGTCCAAAAGATCTTCTGGTATTTTAAATTCTCTTTTGCAAATACAGTGGAATGTTTAAAATACTTTGAATATTCATCAAAGGTTCCTTCACCGAATAATGCTACTAGCTCATCATATGAACCATAAAACGGTTTACCAACAGGACCTTTTTCAGAAAGCCCATGATACAATGGTCTATGTACTGATAAATTTTCAACTGCTAACGGATTTGTACCTGATTCATCTTTAACATTAATTTCATAATGTGGAAAACTTTTAAATTTAGCCATTCCTCTATGCTCCTTTTTTCTTTTATTCAGTTCATATGCATAATTATTTTTTTATGCTAGTTATTGTAAATAAAAAACACGATATTATATTATATGAATCTTTTTACATCTATATAATTATTGATAATGTAATATATTCAAATCAAATATTGTTTAAATAAAATACTATAGTTATAAAATATAAAATAATAACTAATTAATTTATTATAAGGAGAAAAACAATGTCAAAAGTAAATATTTATTCTACAGATTTAATGAAATCAATCGATATGAATACTTATATTAAAAAAATGGTTAATTTTTTAATTAATTCTCGTGGATCAATAAGTGTATCAGATAAAATATTAAACTTAATAAATGATCCATCAAATATTTTATTAAATAATATCATTAGTGATATGTATAAAAAATTATTAAATGATCATAAAACAGGAATAATTTCATATATTGATTTATCTAAAAAACAAGATATTCCTGAAGGATTTTCATTTAGTTATTGGAATATTGATGTACTTCAGTTAAAAGATACATTTAATAAACATTACTCAGTTTTAAAATCATTTCCTGAATTTAACGATAGGATAATCTATAATATTACAGATATCATAAGCTCCAATAATACTAAAATAGATAGCAATAAACTTCATCAAACTGTAATACGAGATCTATTAAGTAGATCGTATTATAATTTTGATAAATCTTGGTTATCATCTTCTATTATATACTATCTTACAAAGTTTTATTCAATATCATTATCATCAAGTTTTAGTAGAATATATAATCTTGATTATCAAGATCAAATGATCATAGCTGCGGTATTCTCAATATATTTTACACAAAAATGCGCAGATAGTTCAGAGATAAATCCAATAATGAATCGTATGGATTTTTTAACTAAATTTATTAATATCAAAGATATTACTAATTACATTGAAGAAAAATATAAAAATAAAGAATTAACCCTTTCAGATGTTGCTGATATTATAAAAGATATCATGCCTGAAAGACTTTCTAAAATTAATGTTAAATCAATTTATTCACTTGGAAGAAATTTTAATCTAAATCAGATTGTTGCGTTAATATCTTTAGAATATCCCCCATATTGGTGTTTTAATATTCTATTAGCAATGAGTGGTGTTAAATCAAATCTTTACCATACATTAAAGAAATTAAATTTAATGAATGATCTTGTAAAGTTTTCAAAAGAAATCTCAAGTTCAAATCAATTAATAAAATCTATCTTTTGATTTATATCATAAGGAGTAATATTTATTATGATTTTAGATAAAACTCAAATCAAAAAAGATGCAATGAATTTTATAGATGATTACATCTATAATAATATATTTGTTTGTCCAGCCTCTGAATTTAGAACAAATATGAAGCTGATATCTATGAATAAAAGACCTTATTCAGGTATCTTTAGAAATAACACAACAAAATTTATACTTCCTGATCCAGAGCTTCATCAATCTTATTTTGTTTATGTATGTAAAGTATCAAGTATATATGGACTTATACCTGTTTCAGATGATTGGATAAGAACTGATGATCTTAATAACAATTATAAAGTATGTTTTGATGTTTATGATAATAATGGAATAATGATTCCAAAATCAGGAGTATTTGTAAAAAGAATATTTAAATGTAACAGTAATGAAGTATTTTTTGTAATACCTTCTATTATATTAGATAAATTAGGAATACCTTCACAATATACAATTAATACAACTGATCCAATTGAAGCACGTAATCTATATATGACAATGACAACATTTTTTAATGTAGCAACACCAAGAACAATAATTAGTTTTACACCACTAAATAATGAATATACTACTATTCAAAATGTATTAGATAATATAACAGATGGGATTAATTATGAAGTATATATTAATGGAATTAATTATGAACCATCCGTTGCAAAAGATAATTTTACATTTGATGATTTAGTTGATGTATATATTGATGAAAATATATTATTTGAACATGAATTTGACTTATCAACTTTACCATCTTATTTATCAACAGCAGGATCAAACAATGTTTTTAAAAGTATAATTCATTTTCCAAAAGAATTAAATTCAAATAGAAAAATATTAACTTATGATGAAATGCGTATATTTGTAAGAACTGCTTCTGGTAAAGGATTATTTTTATCTTATATTAGTAATAAAACAGCATTTCAACTTACTTTTAATGATTTTTCAATATCAAGTAATGTAATTGAAGCATTGAGTTCTGCTTTAAATAATCTTTTACCATCCGATGCTGTTACTACTTTAAAGGTAAATGTTTTTAGTTATGGTAAACCATCTTATTTTAAAATGAATAGAAATTGGATTAAATTAATGTATGATAATCTTTCAGATGAAAGAATTATTTATGTTATTAGATCCATTCTTACAAATGATCCTGACGTTTGGTCTGGTAAAGTTCTTGAAAAATCACAATATATAAAGGATATTTATAATTATAATCCTATTGTATCAAATGATACTTCAAGAATTACAAATCAATTTGAATCACTCGGATATTACAATTATCTATCTCTTGTAAGTTCAACTGTTTTTAAAATTGATAATATAGCTAATAACAATATCGAAATAATGAAACCAGTAGTATGGAAAAGAATAGATTGTGTTGCAATTGTATACATTAATGGAATTAAGATAAATGAAAATAATTTTTCATATACAGTAACAGAAGATAAAGTACTTATTTCAATTAATGGTATTATTATTGATAGTAATGATACTGTATATGTTAGATTAATGCCTAATTTTAATAATGATATAAATGAATATGATCTTTCTGTTTTAGGAAATACAATTACTGTTACTAATCAAGAAATTGTTATATATCAAAAAGTTCAACAAACTTCAACAATAAATGAATTTCCAACCAAAGAGAATGATTATAATAATGATCCAAGTCTTCTTCCAAGATATAAAAAAATAGCTGAATATAACCCATACAATAATGCAACATTTTCTAATGCATATTTTACAGCTACACCTAATACTAATGATGAAAATTTAGTAGATTTAGAATTTACATCAGATTATACATCAGATACATTCTATATTCAACCTAAAAATTTTAATTGTAAACTTGATATTGATATTGATTCTGATATTAATGAAGTTAAACCGCTTGTTTATAATCTTGAATATACTGATAATCAAGGAATAAAAATACCAATATTTTCAATTAATTCAATTGAAGTGTATTTAAATGGAAAATATTTAATTGAGAATATTGGATTTAAACTTGTTGAATTAATAAATACAAATACAAATGAATGTAGAGGATATCAATTAGTTATAAATAGTATTGAATATCTTGAACCAACTAATAATAAATTAGAAATATTTATATCATCATTATCTATGGTTGAAGAAAAAATTAGTTATTCAATTAATAATAGAATACTTAGAGATAAAGAGCATGAATTATGGATTCCTGGATTAAGCTTTATTATTGTTGATGGTGAAATTGTTGATTCTTCTGAAATAAAACAAGAAGGACATGAATTTGTTTTTGAAAATTATTCTGTCGATAATGGAACTCCATGTTTAATTAAAACAGTTCTTCCAAGAGATATTATAGATATATTTTCAGAATATGATAATTCTGATTATTTCAATGATTTATCAGAACTTGAAAATTATCTATTTAGTATGGTTGTACCAGTTGAACCAAATAAAATAATTGTTCCAAATACATTTAAGTTATATAGTGTTTATTTAAATCAAATAATTTATATGATCATTAATGATATTATTACTGTAACTTATAGTACAATAATTGATGAAATTCTTGTTCAACTTCAACCTTATGATTATTTATTAGATTTTGATTTAACATTATTTGAGTTTAATTCAGGAAATATAAAACGTGGTGAATTAGATTTAAGATTTATTGATATCTTTCCAACATATTTAAGTAGCTTAACCATATCAAGTACTGAAATGGATAAATATAAAACAATTCATGCTCTTATAGAGTATTATCTTGGAACTGATACAACACATAATATCGAAGTTATTTATTAATGAATAAACATAAACCAGATCCAAATTAAACTGGATCTGGTTTATGTTATATCTCTTTTACTTTTTAATCATAATGAAATATACTATGATTCTGGCTATTAATTCTTTGTTTTAAAATATAAAGGAGAACCTATAAATGACTACATTATTTACTGCTGAAAGACCGGAAGTATATTTATTGTCTCAGATTTATGATCCTGATACAAATCCAAATGGTCAAAATATACCACGTGTTGGAAGTATTGTTATTGATATTTCAAATGGTGGTGTATTGTTTTGGGTAGAATCAGTTGATCCAATAACACAAAAAGCAATATTAAGACCAACAAAATCAACTCTTATAGCTCCTGATGATGATGAAGATACACCTGTACCTGATTCATATATTGTTGATTATGGAAATACTAAATTTTTTACTTATTTCGATGAAACAGTATCACCTTCAAAAGTATATCCTGATGGAAAATTATTAATTGTTGGAAATAATAATGCTTATTATAAATTATTTAAATGGAGCGATACAGCAAATTCATATTCTGTTATTTCTGAGTATTATGATAACAATGGAACTGTTTATGTTGGTACAAGTATTCCATTAATTTCTGCAACGAACAATAGCAATGTTAAAATACTTGATAAATGCTATACAAGTGTACCATTAGTTCCTGGTGATACAATACTTATTCGTATTTTCGATGCTAATGGTGTTCAGACTGCTGAAATTGCAACTATTGCTAAAGAAGGTATGATTGCTTCTCAAATTCCTGAACCAACGATAACTGCATTTCAATTATCTGCTACACAAGAACTTGGTAATAAATTTTATCTATATCCAGGACAAAGTTTAGAAACATTAATGATTGCTCCTAAACTAATTTATGATAATGGTGCTGAAATTATTCTTACTATTGATGGTGTTAATTGTTTATTGTATTCTGATCTTGAGAATTTTATTCCATCATATCCAGGACAAACTGCAAAAGCTTCTGTAAAATATTATTTAAATCAAAATCAATTAATATCCATGCCTGTAAATAGTGAAAGTGGTGTTAGATATATAACAAAAAGTGTAGATATTATTGTTATAGAAAATGATGACACTGAATATTATGGTAAAGTTTCAGTAATACCTGTATATAACACTAATACTTCAAGTTGGGAATTAAAATTCTTTCTTTATCTTATAGAAGATGAAGGTGTTTATGATATTACTAATAATGTTACTGTTGAAGTTGCTTTTCCTGATGAGCCTTCTTATACAAGAACATTTGATGGTCAAGAATATGATAATGAACAGATATTAAGTATTAGTTATGATCTAAAAGATATCATTCCATCAATAACAACACCAATGGATAGAATACAAACTACTGCTATTAAATTAAATCCAGTAAACGAATATGTAAAATTTATAATACGATCTCCTGGTAATGAAACACCAAATGACCCAGGTATTGTTTATGGTGCAAATGGTGCTGGAGTTGATCGACCTATTATAAGGTATAATGCAGCAACTGAAAAATATTATATACCTCAATCAATATTTAGTTCTAAAGAATATATGTTAGAGAACTTTTATTATAAAGCAAATCCTCCATATGATCTTACAATGTTAAATTATCCAGTTCCTACTCCTACTCATATGCGTTTTTTAGATTCAAATGGTAATCCATTAATTACTAATCCTATTGATCTTTCTTCAGATACTACATATTATCAAGAATATACATTAACACAACCCTCTAATGGATATTTTGTAAATAAAACGATTATTGTTGAATTTCTTACTTCAACAGGAGTTGATACTTATCATTCTATTTATGGAGTTCCAGTAGATGTAATTGCAGGACCTTAATAGAATAACTGACTATGTTCTTAGAGATAAACTCTCTAAGAACATAGTCATATAAAATAATATAACTATACATTATTATTATGAGTAGAGTATTTTAAATTTTATTTAAGAAGGGAAAAAATATGAAAATATTATTAACTTCACGATTTAGAAGACATGGATTTAAACCACTAGAAACACTTATTAAACTTAATAGATTAGAATATGTACAAGCTCAACAGTATAAAGATGTATATATAGATTATACAAGTACATTTTATACAAAAGATCCATCATGGAGACATCCTGAAATCATATTAGAAACATTAAAAGATCCAGCATACAATGATATTGATTATATTGTAAATACTGGACAAGCAAATATTGTTACTAATTTTGATATATCAATTCAATCAAATATAAAGAAATATTTTAATCCAGATAAACATGAAATGATATTACAATCATGGTTAGTTAATCCAAAAAAGATGCCAGTTGTTTTAGAATCAATTGGAAAAGATAAACCTTTTAAAGTAAAATTTATAGATAAACCTTATCTTGCACTTTTTGGAGAATGAGTGCAGATTAAAAATAGCGATTGGTCAATCACTTTCTTTGAAGATCTTCTTAATGATAAACGATTTTTTAAACCACCATTTTCATCTATGGCTCCTGAAGAAGGAAGTTATTCAGCAGCATTAACAATTAAATATCATGAATTATCAGACAAAGATAAAGAAAAAATTTGTTTAGTTCCTGTTGGAGATTATGCTGGAATACCTGAATATTTTGATGATAAACCAGAATTTAAAAGAGCACACAAAGAAATTAATCTTATGGCAGATGAAAGCAAAGTAATATGGAAACCAGGAATGTGGGCTATTGGTTTACCAATGGTTTTAGATCAAAAAGATATGTATAAAATTTTTAAATATTACGACAATTTAATCCATAATAAAAATAATTAAAGAAAAGGAGAAAAAATGAGTCAAAGAATTTCCATAGAAGCATTATCTTATCTTAAAGCACCGATAAAAATGACATCAAACCAACTTGAACGTCAAATTGGAGAAAAATCATATAAACGGTTTGGTATTGAAATTGGACTTCTTAAACAATTATCAGGTGTTAAAGAAAGACGATATTGGAAAATAGGGGATCAAATTCATGAGAAAGCTGCTGAAGTAGCTTCTATGGCTATAAAAGAAGCTGGTATATCTAATAGTGATGTTGGATGTTTAATTAATGCATCAGTTAGTCACGACTATCTTGAACCAACTCTTGCTGTAATGATCCATAATGAATTAGGATTATCTAGTTCATGTTTAAATTTCGATATCGGGAATGCTTGTACTGGATTTGCAACTGCTATCCAAGCTATGGAAGGTTTATTATTATCTAGAAAAATAAAATATGGAGTTATTGTAGCAGCTGAATCTTCAAGACGATTACATGATCTTACAGTTATGAGATTAGCAAAAGATAGTAGTACATTTGAAGATTTTAAAAATGAATTCGCGTCATTAACACTTGGATCAGGTGCAGTTGCAATGGTTCTATGTCGTGAAGAAGATAGTAAAACATCACATCGTATTAAT
>Ga0114934_10001997_pt1 | contig 13221 bp, 7 predicted proteins | sample 4SBtaG_2_FD_99695 | JGI IMG/M metagenome (GOLD analysis project Ga0114934, IMG submission 99695) | Deep subsurface microbial communities from Kolumbo volcano to uncover new lineages of life (NeLLi) - 4SBTROV10_white metaG | ecosystem: Environmental > Aquatic > Marine > Volcanic ... | reverse complement strand
TCTATTGTCTTACTTAAAAGGTAAAAAATTACTTAATTTAAACACTACTCAAAAGGAAAATTTAATAAATTTTTTTGTTAGTGTAACACAGTTTACTATCTCAAAAAGAGCTTCTTTTCAAAAAACAGGAATGAACATGAAAACAGATCAACAAAATCTTTTAAATAATAATACTAACCTTATTATAAATAATACTTCTTATTTAAAAGATACTATTTATGATAAACAAGAATTAGAAAAACTACAAGAAAAAAAATCTTATTCAGATAAAATTAATGTATATTTTCGTATGTTAAAAACAAAAGGTATAAAAAATAAAAGGGATTTCCATGAGTTTCAATCTGCTGCTAAAGATTTGTTAACAGGAAAAAATGGAAATAAACTTGAAGAAATTAAAAAAGAATCACCTCAAAATTATAAAATAATTTTATTTTATTTAAAATTAGCAAAAGAAAGTTCAACTTTTAATGAATATAAAAATAAATTAGAAAAAAAACAAAGAATTTTAAAAACTTGGGATTTGTTTACTGACTGGATGAAAATAAAAGGTGAATATAGTGAATATTCTAATAAAATAGAAAAAATAAGAGATTGTTTATTTTTTGGGGAGGAAAAACCATGTCATGATTCTGATATTATGACAGATTTGTTCACTTTTTTGAACTCAGTTTTTAACAAATTATTTTTTAATGCAAATAGAGATTATATGATAAAAAATATGGATAATTATATAAGTAGTTGATATAATATAAGAGCATATTTAGAAGAAATAATATCAAATAAAAAAATACAAAATGAACTAGATACTGGTTATAAAGATCTTTATATTACAATGTTTAAAAAAGCTACAGATGCATCTGTTTTGAGTTTCACATCAGATAAAGAGTTGAAAAAAAGAGCTATAAGTTGATGAGTTGCTACCAAAGCAATTCAATTACAGCTTTGACAACTTTCTTGAGAAAAAACTCCTTATGTGTCAAACCATATAGATATAAATTCTATATCTATTACAGATAGTGAAATTAGTTATAAATCTTTAGTTAATGGAAAGAAAAATATAGAAGAAATATGAGAAGATCTATGAAAAGCATTTGATGCAGTAGATACAAAACATGATGAAGATAAAATCAAAGATAATTTACAAAAATATGCTCCAAGTCTTTATTCTATTTATAAAAAACAAGATGGAAGTTTAGATTTAGAATCTATGAAAGAAGATTATAAAAAACTTTTGTTTTTGTATGAAAAAGCTCAAAGTGATTCAAGTATTGTAATGTCCCCAGAGCTTTTAGATAAGTTGGTAGATTATACTTTTGTATTTTTTGATAAAGAAAATGATTCAGTACCTAACTTAATAAAAGATTTAAATGAAACAATAAATTTAGAACAAATAAATACACAATTTGATAAATTAAAAGAAAAAGATGATATAGATGATAATAATGATGCATATGATAAAGCTTGTAAAACTGTAAAAAATTATTGGGGATTTATACATAAGATTCAAAGAGAAGCACTTTATAAGATTCTTCTTGGTGGAACAGAAAATTTAGAGCATCCTAGTGATATGCTTATAAATGCTTTATTAAAAAAATATATTTATAGATGACTTAAATCTGATACTGTAAATACAATGTTTGTAAAAGATGCTTCTAAAAATTCAAATATAAAAAGCATATTTGGTGATGAATTTAAAATTACTTTATGAGATAACATAGGGTTTATGTTAAAAAAACTTACACCTGATATATTAACTATTCTTGTTGCAGAATTAGTAGGTAGTGCTTTAGATTTAACAGGAGTTGGTGCTGAAGCTTGAGTAGCTTTAAATGCTTGGGGAGGTACTAGATTTGCTAGATTAGCGTATAGGGGTTATGATATGTTTAAAGTATGAGATGAAGGTTGAATGATGTTAGATTGAGCAAGCTTTTTATGGAGACAATGAGTTACATCTTGAACTTATACTTTATTGCGTTGATGAAATTGGTGACATAATTTCTTGATGTTTGCTGCTGCTGATGGTGTGTGATGATTATGAGGGAAAATGGTTGAAAAGATAGGAGGAATTGGAGCTAAAGAATGAGGTGAAGTTTTGTGAACATCATCAAAAGTATTATCAAAGCCTTTAGCATTGGCCTGAACTTTAACATTATGAGTGTGAAGTATGGCATGAATTAGTTATCTTGAATGAGAAAAAGTTGATTTGTCTACTATATGATATGATGCTTTGTTTATGCTTATATTGTCTGGTGCATGAAAAATTGTAGAACCTGTATGATGAAAAATACAAGAATTTTGAATAAATAAAACTGCTAAGTTATGAGAAAATCCACTTTTAGGTGAAAAAAGTATAATGACAAATGAAAGTTGAGATAGTGTAAAAGTAGATGTAAAAGATGCATGAATAGTTAAAAATTTTGGTGAAAAATCTAGACTGTCTTCACATCAAGATCAACCATATATAAGAACAGATAATGAAATTTTTTTATGAAAAAGATGAAATAATTGAATTATATTTAATGAAAATATAGATATTTCTAATCTTAATCTTACTCCTGATGCAAGATTAATTTATAAAAATAATGGTACATATGTTTTTAAAGATGGAACTAACATAATTTTTTCATGAGATAAACCAAGTTGATGAATAAAAGAAATTAAAAGTGGTGACATACAAAAACTTTGACCAAAGATAAAGAGTGATAAATTTGATTTAGGAAACCGACAAAAAATACATCAAAATGAAGCATTTTCTTTTGATATAAAAGAGCTTTTTAATGCAAAAGATGCTGATTGAAACCTTGATCTTACAGTTTTTGAAAATGTAGATAAGATATTAGAAGCAAGATTTTGAAGTGATTATGAAGCATTTTTGAAAAAGAAATGATTATTTAGTTCTAAATATAAAACTTTTTTTGAATCTATTCAAAAAGAGCCTAAGATAAAAAAAAGTTTAAAAAAAATAACAGATGATGTCTCTACTTGAAAGTATGATGAAAAAATAAAAGATACAGATCTTTATAAATCAGTTAAAAGTAAATTAAAAAAATCTGGTGAAAAATTAGAAGAAATAGATTTAAAAAAGAAAGCCTTAAATATAACAAAAAACATTTTATTATTACCTTTAAAATTAACATGGTGATTAGCTAAAAAATGAGTAAAAGCATGATGAATACTTTTATTATTATGAGCATGATGACTTTGAATAGATTACTCATGAGATCATCATCTTGATACTTTAGATTGGGCAAAAAAACATTGGAAATGAATAGCCGCTACAACAGGTACTTATGTGTTTCATAGTCAAATACAAAGTGCACTTGAAAAAATATGACTTACTAAGATACCTTTAGTATGAAAACTAATAAAATCAAAAGTTTTTTCAAGTTTATTAGCATGATATGCTGTTAATAAAATAACTAAATAGTAATGAAAATGATAACTAAATATATTTATAATGTAAAAAAATAAAAATGGCACTTGAAGATTTATCAAAAAAACTTGATAGTATAAAATTATCAGGTGATATTAAAAAAACACAAATAGATGAAAATATAGCTAAATTTAAAGAAGCTTTAAAAAATAAAAATAAGAAGGACCAATTAAAAGCTCTTAATAATTTGGAGAAAGAAATTACAGATTATCTAAATAATAAAAATATTGAAGACCAAGATAAAAAAGAATTAAAAGAAATAAAAAAAGATATAAATCAATATAAAACTCAATTAGATAACTTAAAAAAAGAAATAAAATTTTTTTGATGATCTCTTATAACAATAACTGATAAAGATATAATTAAAGGTTTAGATGAAGAAAAAAAACATAAGAAAAAAATTTTATTTTTTAAAGATCCTTGGTGATGGATAAAACAAAATCTTTTTTGATGACATATTTTTTCAAATATAACTCATACTATAGAATCTTGGTTTTGAACAAAATTTATGTCAGCTGATAGTGAAAAAGTAAGTAAGTTTTTTGAAAAAATATGGTATTGAGAATCTTCAAAAAAAGCAGAAAGTATTGAAGGTATGTTGCAGGTTATAGAAAAAATTAAATATTCTGATTTTGAAAAAAAGATTAATGAAATGCTAAAAGATGCAGACAATAAATCAAATTGGTTGGATAAAATAACTGAATTTTTCAAAGAAATATTAAATGAATTAGGTATTGAAAAGTGATTAAATAAGGATCAAGAAGAATCAGTAAAATATTTTATATCATTTATAAAAGATAATAAAGAATTAATAAATAGTAAGTTATGAAGCAAAAAATCAGATGCAACTATGAAAGATGTAATAGATATTCTGTTTGATAATAATATAACTGATATGGTTAGAAATTATGCAATGCCTACATCTTGAGTTAAAATTAAAGAGTATGCAAAAATTATTTAACTATACACACTAAATTCATTATTTATTTTTATAATAAAAAAACTCCACAACAAATTTATAATTTGTTAGTATTGTGGAGTTTTTATGTTATTTGTTCTAATTTTTTTTATCTCATCTGTTGATATAAACAAATGATGTTATAATCATAGGAACTCTTCATATATTAGTTGCTGTATAATCTTCAAGTTTCTTTTTTATATCTTTAAGTATGTCTTTTATGTTTATATCTTTTAAAGGAATTCATTTTCTTAGTAAGCTTTTTAATATTTTATTATATTCATATCTTGCAAAGTTTACTATAAGTGTATGTACTTTTTTAACCTCACCAGAATATACAAATCATCTAGATTCTATTTGTATGTTTCCTATTATTTCTTTAGTATTTGTATCTACTTTATAAGTTATCATTAAGACACCATCATGAGACATTATTTTTCTTGCTTGAACTACATATTCTCAAGAAAGATGTCATTTTCACTTACCATCTATAAGTATAGCTTGTAAATTCATTTTGTTTTTAGATATTTTTATACCATTTTCATACATTTTGATTATAGCACCATTTTCATTTGGCATAAGAACTTTATCATCTTCCCATCCCATATCAAGTGCTAATTGTCTATGTTTATATCTATGATATGCAGGCATATAGTAAGGAAGAACATATTTAGCATTTACAAGATTTAAAAATAGTTTATGATCTGCTGCAGAGCCATGTCAACTTGCATGTATATCTATATCAGAATTTGTAATAAGATTTATATCTTTTTGGACAAGTTCATCAATCATATTTGCTGTTTGTAGCTCATTTCAAGGTATTATAGAAGAGCTCATCATTACTGTGTCTTCTTTTCTAAGCTGTATCTGAGAATGATCTCATCTTGCCATCCTTGCAAGTGCAGAAAATTCTTCTCATTGAGCTCATGTACATATAACCATAACTCTATCATCTGGCATTTGTTCTAAATTATCATCAAGTTTTCTTATCATTCATCTTGGCACATTTATATATCATAGTTCTTGACAAATTTCAACATTATTTACCATACTTCTTCATGCTAAAAATATAACTCTATTGTTTTTTATAGCAGCATTTATAAGTTGCATTATCCTTCATACATTACTTGCAAATGTCGCAACTATTATCCTTCAAGTTATATTTTTTATAGTTCTTTCTAAATTCTCTCATATTTCTTTTTCACTTTTTGGAAGAGAATTTTTTCAAGCTCATAAGCTATCTCATATATAAAGTTTTACTCATTCATTACCTATCCTTGCTATCTTGCTAAGATCAGCTGGTTTATCTATAGCAGGTGTAAAATCAACCTTAAAGTCAGATGCATTAAATATCAATCCTTTTGGAGTATGTATAGCCATAGCCATTGTCTCTGGTATATTGTGATTTACATGTACAAATTCTATTGTAAAAACTCATAATTTTACTATATCAATATCAGGATTTATTATTTTATATTTTATTTTATTCATTTGTTCTTTACTTTGAAAAGATTTTTTTACAATTCATAAAGTAAGTGGAGTAGTATATATTGTTGGCCAATCAAGTTCTGGCAATATATCTCTTAATGCTCATATGTGATCTAAGTGTCCATGAGTTAAAAGTATTCATCTTAATTTATGAATGTTTTCTTTTATATAACTTATATCAGGTATTACATAATCAGCTCATAGTGTTTCATCGTCAGCAGCAAATTCCATACCTGCATCAATTATAATCATATCATTTTCGTATTCTATAAGCAAACATTGTCATACTTGTTCAAGTCACATTAAAGACATTATTTTAACAGGTTTCTCATTTGGTAATATTTTAAACTTAGCATTTTCTAAGTTTTTATTAATTTTCTTTTTAGTAATATATCATCTATTCTTATTAGTATTTTCACTTGATTTTTTAAACTTACTTAGTAATCTTTCTCCTAATCATATTCCACTGCTTTCTTGTCAAAAAGAAGCTTTTGAAAATTCATTTGTCATTTTAAAATTTAATTAATTATAAATAAATGTTTGATAAATTGAAACAAGATGCTTTAAAAGCAAATATACCTATCATAAAGTCAGAAGTTGAAAACATTATTATACAAGAATTGAATAGTACTAAACCTAAAAATGTTGTTGAGATATGAACTGCGGTTTGATACAGTAGTTTAGTAATAGCTGATACTATTCAAACTTGGCAAGGTGAGTTGACAACTTTTGAAGTTTCTTATATATCTTATATGCAAGCTTTGGAGAACTTTCACAATTTTCAGCAATATAATATAACAGCTTATAATATAAATCCACTTTTGATAAAGTTAGAAAAAATATTTATTAAAGAAAAAATTGATTTTTTATTCATAGATGCTGTTATGAAATTTTATTTAGATTTTCTTTTAGAATTCAAGGATTTGCTTGAAAATAATTGCACAGTTTTACTGGACAATGTTGTGAAGTTCAAATCCAAAACAATATTATTATATGAATTTTTAAATAAAAATCAAATAGATTATGAGATTTTTTTTGTGCCACCAAATGATTGAATAATGAAAATCAAGTTTAAATAAAAGTTGAAAGTAATATAATTAACTTTATAAGTACTATCATTTAATTCTAATATTTTTTTATGCAATATTACAGCAAACTTATAGAAAGCTTTTTAAGCTGGAATTCTAAGATAAATCTTTCTGCAATAAGAGATGAAAATCAAGTTAAGATAAAACATATAAAAGACAGTTTAGTTGTAAAACCTATATTAAAAGAGCTTAATTTAGAAGAAAATAAAGATTTTGTAGATGTGGGGACGGGTTCTTGATTTCCTATATTGCCTTTAGCTATGGAATATAAAAAAAATCATTTTATATGAATAGAATCTGTAAATAAAAAAGTAAATGCAGTAAATAACATAATTAAGGCACTTGATCTTAAAAATGTAGAAATTATTTGGAAAAGGGCAGAGGATGAAAAAGTAAAAAAGTTCGATGTTCTTACTGTAAGAGCAGTTTCTTACATAGATAAATTGTTAAAATTTACTTATCATCTTGTTAAAGATTGAGGTTATTTTATATTTTATAAACTTGATTCTCCTTGAGAATATGAAGATTTACTTAAAAACTGTAAAAGATATAATCTTGAAATTATAAAAGAATATAAATATACCTTATTTGAAAATGATGTATGAAGAGTTATATATATTCTTAAAAAAGAATAAAAAATAAAAAAATGTGAGACCTTATTTACACTGTCCAGAAATTAATGAAGAATGAACTTTAGATATTAAAATATGATAAAACATAAAAAAATTTTGACTTATAAAAAAATATGTGTAAAATAGACATATATTTAATATTTTAATGTATTTTATGCAAAAATTTCTTAAAAAATTATTATTTATATTTTCTATTGTATTTTGTTGAAATATATTTTTAGTTAATTTTTCTTTTGTTGAAGCTGGGAATCCTGTTACTAGTAATGACAAGATTCAAGTACAAAAACAAACACAGGATAAAGCAAAACAACAAGAAGACTTGGCAGAAAAAGTTAAAGCATTTCAAACCTTTTGACAAGCTTTATATACGATTACTTGGCCATTGATTGTGATTGGTTGAAAATTTATGGATAATAATGTTGTCTATGGTTCGTTTATATGAATGGATTCATTATTGTGGCAAATATGGAATGTTATGAGAACTTTTGCAAATTATATAATTTGATTTATACTTATTTTTTCTATATTTACACTATTTTTATGATGAAAACTTGAACAGTTTAACCCTATAAAAATTATACCTCAGCTTGCTATAGCGGCAGTTTTAGTAAATGCAAGCTGGTTCTTGGTATGAGCTATGATAGATGTTTCAAATGTGATGACCTATGCAGTTGGGACATTACCACTGCAAATGGCAAATAAAAAGACTGTTGGAGATCAAGTAGTTCCTAAATTTGGAATGAAATTGCAAGATAATGGTGCAAATGCTTTTCAAGTTTGAATTATGGATGGTAAAACACTTTTACCTTTTTGTGAATATAAACCTAGTACAAATTGAGACCTTATAGCTAAAAGTAATTGTGCATTTGAATATAAATGAAAATATTATGCTTATAATTCTTGAGACACTATAAATACAAATAAATTATGAACACTTATTCAATCTAAAAATACTTTTTCAGAAATACAAAAAAAACTTTGATGAATGACTTGAATATTGTGAACTATGTATGCTTCACTTTTAAATATATGATCTACTGTATCGTATCCTTCATGAAGTTGAGTCGCAATGATTTGAGATGTCATTTTTAAATTATTTTTTTTACTTGCACTTATTATACCACTTTTTACACTTGCTGTTATACTTATAGTTAGAGCTGTTTTTTTGTGGATGTTTATTGTTGTTTCTCCTATAATATTTTTATTTACACCTATTAAAAATTTTGAAAAAGTATTGTGAGAAAAGTGAAAACTTACTAATTTAGTTAGTTTGATATTTTTGCCAGTAGTTGTTGTATTTGCTTTAAGTTTATCTTTTGTATTTTTAAGTTATTTAAAATTTGAAAAAACATCTATATCCGATACTTTTTGAGTAAACCTCACATGATCAAAAGCTATCATACCACTTGATTGAAAAGACGGACAACATAAAATAACTATTTCTTATAAATGAAATGATTCAGCTTCATTATTTGCAAATATGTGAAATACTTTTGCTTGGCTTATAGAAAATATATTTGCAATAGCTTTTATGTGGATTATAGTTTTTTCAGCATTTAAAACATCTAAACTTACAAGTTGAATTGCGTCAAGTATAAATAAATTTTCACTTAGTATGGCAAAGGCTGCTCCTGTTGCTCCTTTTGCAGGTTGACAAAGTATCTCTTCTTTGTGACAATGAATATCACAAGGTAAAGCTTTACCTTGAAAACGACAAAGTGATCAGTATACCCAAAAACTTAAACCTTTAATTGATGAATTACAATCAAAGATGGCTTGATCTGAACAAGAGAACATAGATAATGCTAATAAAACAATGGTGGCACCTACTACTAAAATTGCTGGTTGAACATCTGTAGCTAGTTATGGTAATAAAGTTAATAATTTTAAATCAACTTCTCTTCCTAAATGAACAGTAGGTGAATTACTTAAAAATAATGAGGAATTTTCAAAACTTGCTACTAAATTACAAATAAATGAAACTACACTTAGAGATATACTTGGAAAACAGGATTATAAAGATAAAAATTTAAAAGATATATTTAGTGATTTAAAAGATAAGTTAAAAGATGTTTTTAAAAATGCAAGTAAGAAAAAACTTAAAGATATAATAAATAATAATGTTTTAAGCAAAAATATAACACTTTTACAACTTGATGATGATGCTAAAAATAAAATTAAATCTTTCTTTAATCAACTTTGAATAATTGTATCTGTGATTTGACAAAATGAAGAGTCTGTAAAAGCACTTAAAGTGTTATGATTTGAAAAAAAAGATGTAATACAACTATTATCTGACAATTTAGATTGAACAAAATCAAATATGAAAAAAGAAGATAAGGAAAAAATTAGAAATTGGTATAATGAAAAAAAAGAAAATAATTCAGATTAAAAAGTCTAAAAAGTAGAACTTTAATCTTTCTTTTTTAAATTTTTATATATTATATCACAGCTATTTTCTTTTTTAACTTTTTTAAAGTTCGGTATAAACTTATTCCAATTCATATATTTTATCATAAAAACTATCTTTGAGGGATTTTCTTCATATATTCAAGTTTCAGTATATTCTAAGAGTTCTTTATTTCCTTCTTCCTGTCATGGAAAATAAGAAGGAGTTATCAAAGGAGTATCGGTGGTGATACATTCACATGTTAAAGCTCATCAAGGTTTTCCTATCATGATATCATAAAATTTAAGATTATCTAAGATATTTAAAAAATCTACAAATTTATAATTATATTTATTTTTAAGTTCTTCATATAGACTTTCATTCCTTCATTTTATCACAGTTATATCATATCAGTTAAGGTTTTTTAGTATATATTCTATAGTTTCTTTTTCTAATCAAGTTAATAATATAAGTATTTTTTTATTATCTATATTTTTTTTATTTATAAACTTTTCTTTTAAAAAAGGAAAAAAACTAACTTTTACTTTATTAGGGTTAAAATTAAACTTTTTAATAAAATTTTCTTTGCTTTTTTTATCAAATACAAAATAATTATTTACATATTTTTCTCTGACATACCAAAAAGATTGTATATTTATAGCATCTGTTATTAAAATTCACCATTTAAAACTATGTCATATATGTTTTATATAGTTTTTTACCCACCAATTCCAAAAAGGGAAAACTGAAATTACTTGTTCTGGTTGATATTCTTCTATAAGTTTATTAAATTTTGGCTGTCATATAGGATCTCTTATGCTATATAATATCCTTGAAATTATAGGGTAGTCAGTGCTGTTAAAAAAAGTTTCCCATATTTTTGGATATTCTTCAGAACTTATTTTGTAAAAAGTCTTTGTAGATTTTGCTAAGAATTTATTTATATGTTCTATAATATCTATTATTTTTACTTCATATCAAATTTTTTGATAGTATTCTTTTAATGAATTTGCAGCAGTATTATGTCAGCTACCATAAGAACCTGTTAATATAAGCACTTTTTTAGAAGTCATATTCTATTTTTTTAATTAAACTATATTTAGCATAGTTTTTTTATTCTTTAATTCAATTATTTTTTTTAATTTTATAGATGTGGTAAAAAATATATATTATCAAACCAATAAATAAGATATACCATATATATTCTCATAAGTATTTTTCTAAGAAACTAATTCATATTAGTCGGACTAAAAACATTCATGATATTGAATATACTATCATAATTAAGTTAATTATTGAAAATTTTATAGGTTCTGTTTTTAAACTACCTGATAGTATAGCTATAAACCGTGTAACTCAAGGAGTCAGTTTTCATAGTATAAGTGTTTTTATAGGGTGTTCTTTAAGTTTGTTTATCCATTTTTGTATAATATCTTTTTTTAAAAATTTATGTTCTAGTATTTTATATCAATATTTATATCACATATAATAGCTTATAAATTCTCATAAAAAAGCTCATATTATAAGTAATATGTAAGGAATATACCATACAGTTATTTTTTTAGCTATAAATATTCATAAAAAAATAGCAATATCAGGAATTACAAAAAACATAATAGGAAATATATTTGTAATGACTATCATTGCAAAAGTTATGATATTTCATAGTATTATATGATTTAAAGCAAAAACTTGTAAAACTTCTAAATTCATTATAAAAAATAAATATTTTAAATTCTATTTTGTAGTAAATCTCCAAACACCATCCCAATTTTTAGGAGGATTTTCTATAAGAGTTTTTAATCTTTCAGAATATAAATTCAATACTTTATCATTTTTTCATAGATTTAGTATTGCTAATTTATTTGTTATTTCCTTTGCTTTCGTAAATTCTCAATTAAAATAAAGTCATACCATTTGTTCAAATTCTTTTATGTATAAAACTAATTCATGTGTTATCTCATGTGTATAATAAGGCATAACTTGATATATTTTAATTGGTTTAGTTTTTCATTTTACAGTTATTTTATCTAAAAGTCTTATAGCATATTCTTCTTTTTTTTGGATCTTTTCATAAAAATTTTGTGATATCATAATATTTGTTTTGTAGTATTTATTTATTCATTCAAGTCTTGAAGCTAGATTTACATTATCTCATATTGCTGTATATGATATCTTACTTTTTGTGTCTCAAACATCTCAAACAATAGCTTCTCCATAGTGTAATCAAATCCTTGTAAATATATTTATATCTTTTCATAATTTATCTTTTATATCAGTCATTATCTTTGGATGAATTCTTTGGATTTGTATGATACTATATACTACATTATCAAGGTTTTCCATATCTTCCCAAAATGCCATTATTGCATCTCAAACATATTTATCTATAAATCATTTTGATCTGATTATTGGAGTATTGGTTTTCTCAAAATATATATTTAACATATCTATAACTTCTTTTGGGTTTAGTTTCTCTGATATGTTTGTAAAAGATTCTATATCTGAAAACATTAAAGCTATATTTTTTTTATCTGCGACATTATTTCATTCACTACCTTTTTTCTCAAGCACTTTATCTCCTATATATTTATTAAATAAATTTGTTATAAACTCTTTTCTATCTTGATTTATAAAAAGTATATGTAATATATCTATTAAAAGCTTTATAAAGAATATAACTATGATAGTTCATAAAGGTATAAGTATTCAAGAACTTACAAATAGGTAGTAAAATGATACAAATAAAAATAAAATAAGTGATAAAAATGTTATGATAGATAATTTTTCATCTTTAAATGCAATAACAAATATATAAGAAATTATGAAAATGAAAACTAATATAACAAATGAAAGCATATTTGGAGCAATATAAACATATTTATTATCATACATACTTAAAAATTGATTTATATGAAACATAACTCAAGGTATGATCCCAATATAAGAAAGTTTTATATCATTTAATGTACTATCTGTTGCTCATATAAATATATTTTTGTCTTTAAATATACTTTTATATATATTATCTTTATCTGTTATGATATCATAGATAGAATAAGATTTTATGTTATTTAAAGTTTTAAACAACGGTGTAAATATATAATCATTTTGTTTATAATCTTTACTTAAAGGTATTTGAAAATTATATTCTTTATTTGAAGTTTTGATATCTAATATATCTGGTTTAAATATATTATTTGACTTTATTTTAGATATTTGTATATTTTTGT
>Ga0114934_10001995_pt1 | contig 13223 bp, 7 predicted proteins | sample 4SBtaG_2_FD_99695 | JGI IMG/M metagenome (GOLD analysis project Ga0114934, IMG submission 99695) | Deep subsurface microbial communities from Kolumbo volcano to uncover new lineages of life (NeLLi) - 4SBTROV10_white metaG | ecosystem: Environmental > Aquatic > Marine > Volcanic ... | reverse complement strand
TTAAGCATTAAAACATAGTTTAGGATTTTCTTTAAGAGCATAGACATGAGCTTTAACTTTCTGAGCCCATTGACGATGATTATATTTTTTATCCAATACCTTATAAGGTATTGGTTTGCCTATGGTATAAACAATTGTCTTTTTTTTAGCTTTAAACAATTCATCAGGGAGTAAAAACATTTCAAGATTTGCTTTAATGCCAAATAAATTACGCCAAGTCCAAATACGATAAAAACGTTTAGAATTTTGAGCATCAATATGAACTGGAACAATATGACGTTTAGATGCAACTGCTTTTGACAAAAAAGTTTTTTTCCATTCAGAATCCACAATCTGCCCCTTTATTTTCCTTGAAACCATACCTGCAGGATAAAATAATATCTGATTATCAGAATCATACAAATCAATCATTTGTTTAGATGCATCCCTACCTAAAGCTCCATATATATTGATAGGTACAAAAATAGGATTAAAATTTTTTAGATTTAGCAAAACATCATTCACAGGAAAACGAATTTGTTCGGGAAAAGCATCATAAACCAATCGCATAAATCCGATACTTTCTAAGCCTCCCAAAGGATGATTGGCAACAAAAATATAACGACCATCTTTTGGTATATTCTCCTGCCCATTTACTTTTAATGTAATTTGAAAATCATCAATGATTGCTTGAGCAAAATCGATTCCCTTTTTGTCTTGATGCTTTATTAGAAACTGATTTATATCTTCTTGATGAATTATGCGTTTTATCCACTTTAAAATAAATCGAGGCATTCGTTTAGCCAGTTGTGGATTTTTGTTTGCCAAAATTTCTTCAATATCAATTAAAAATAACCCCCTATTGCTCATCTTATAAAATTTTAGCAAATTTAGGATAAAAAATTAATTCTGGAATAATTTTGTGTTGAAAACAAAGTAATTCAAAGATTGGAAAGAATTGCTAAGTCAAGCCTTTAACAAATTATAAAAACTACAAAATTAAGCACGAAAAAATGCTTTACACTTTTAGGGATAGTAGCAAAACGCATTGATGAAATTTGAAAAATGGTCTTTCCTACGGAATTTTGTTTTTTATAAATAAAAAAGAAATTCACCAAATATTAGAATTTGGCAAATTTCTTTTTTTCTTATCCAACATTATCAAATAATTATTTCTATCATTTAATTGTAACCGGAATTACATAAGCATTATTTTTATCAACAATTTTAATTAAATAAATTCCCTGTGGAATTTTTTCCAAATTGACTTTTGTTTGTTTTTCATTAGCTAAGCCTGAATAAATAGTCTGTCCCATAACATTTGAAATAGAAAAAGAATAATTATTAATGTTCGACTTAATAAAGAATTTACCATTGTTCGGATTTGGATATACGACAAAATCATTGTTAATATCTTTAATATTTTGACTAGAAACAACATTTAATAAAAATGAAGTAAAAGTTGTCGCATTTGACAAATCTGTTGCATTTACAGAAATAATATAACTACCACAATCATTATTTGTAGGATATGCATAGAATGTATGTTCGTCTTTATTAAAGTTAATCCAAACCGGCAAATCTTCATTAACGTTAAAATTAGCTGTGAATAATAAACTATCACCCAAATCAATGTCAGTAAAAGTATTTAAGGGTATTTGATAAGACCAAGCTATATTTGCATAAATAGTAGTATCTGGCAATGGATATTGCAAAATAGGAGCATCATTAACATTTATAACTTTCAGAACTAAAGGTAAAGATGCTGATTCATTATTTGGATCTGTAGCAGTAAAAACAAGATTATAAACACCTACATTTTCATTAGCAGGAGAAGCATTAAACTGCAGAGTACTTTCATCGAAAGACATCCAATTAGTCAAATCCATATTATCAGACATTTTAAGCTTGTAAGTCAATGGATCATTGTCAGGATCATAAAATACACTATCTGGCAAAACTGAAGAAAGCGTTTGGTCTTCAAGCACATATAAAGTATCAATAAGGTTTACAACTTCAGGTTTATTATTTTGATAAAGTAAAATTATGAATCTATCATTAAATCTTGTTCCTTCATCAACATAAAATGTGTAATTTTTCTGTTTATATAAATTTATTGTATCACTATTGTATTTATCAATCAAATAAGCTTTAATATTTTCAGGTATGTTTTCCATATATTTGAGATTGATCTGATAATCTCCAGCAGAATCAGTTTTGAAACCAAGAGGTATTTCTAGTCTTGAAATTGAATCAAAATCTGGCAAAGCCTGATTTACGAAATACCTATTATTTTTTATACTATAAAAAGATAAATGTGCATTCCCCTCTATTTTGTATCCATCGTATTTGCTATTTATATCAAAAGTAGCATCAGGAGCCAGTCCAACAATTATTTCATTATAATTAACATCATCGTGCATTGCAAGTTTAATTTTACCTATAGTGTTCTTAGATATACTAAAAAACGCACTATTTTCTGTTTCTCGCATAGAATTTTCAAAAACCAAATCTGTACCAGATATATCAGTATTAGTTCTATGAACAAAGAATCCTTGACTTATACTAATGTATTTGTCAGGAGTAATATTTCCTGATCCTGATCCAGTAGTAGCTCCTAAGAAAGGATTATAAGAAGCATAATCCATCCCTTCGGAATTGAATCCACTAGCTCCGGCTTCGTCCCACATATAAATTGTTTGATCTATAACACTGTTGTTTGCTGAAAGAAATTCATCAGCATTCAAACCGCTTGGATATGGATTTCCGACCAAATTCCAGCCTCTTTCAAGACTACCACCAACAGTATGAGCTGTGTCATCTTCATTATACAATTTAATTGTTATATGTCCTGTATTAAACTTTTGAGAATTACCTGTAAAGTTTATTGTTCTCTGGCATTGATAGAAGCTGTAATAAGCGTATCCTTTGGCAGGTTCAAGAGGATCTGAATTATGATTATAATACCAAGGCCATTGCCAACCGTCAAACCAGTCAATTATACCATTACCATCATTATCAGAATTGTATGTCTCGTCATAATATATTAAGTTACCATTGTATGAACTATCACAGTTATTTTCAGTTAGAGCTGTGTTTGGCATATTACTTAATGGGGAAGAAAGATATTCCCATCTATCAGGACTTACATAGCGCTCAACAATAATAGTATTAAGAACATCTACACTATCACCACTAGAATTATAGTCTACAAAAGAACCAGTTCCAAGTTGATCAGACTGTAAATAAATATTATTAAATACTTTGAATGGGTAACCATCATTTAATGTAACAGAAGCTTTGGGTTCAACAACAAGATCATAACACTTAGCATCATTTACATCAATAACCGGGAAATAACCTCCAATTGGTCTTGTTGGTATTATTGCCTCTGTTGTATCATTAGGAATCTGTGCTGACCAGTTGTTTATATCATCCCAGTCTGTAGGGTCATTACCATAATCATCTCCTTCCCAGAAATTACCAACTGTAACATTAAAATCATCTTTAGAATAACAACCATGCTTGTCTGTCACTGTAAGAGTAATAGATGAATATCCATATTTATTTGGTTCAGGAATAATATCGAGAGTCTTGTTTGGTTCAATACCTCCAAAAACAAAATTAGAAGTGTAATCAACAGGTAAAAGCAATGTATCTGTCGATGTAATAGTATATGTATCAATATCGCTGAGTCCATCCTTATCATCAACAGTAAAAGGTACTAAAGAATGTGAATTTCGTGCAATATATTGATCTGTAATATCAGAAATAGTTGGTGCATAATAACTTCTAATTGCTACTACTGCTGTTGAAGAATTATTTGAAAAATCATTATCTTTTTGGCTTGAAGCGATGGTGTAACAATAAGCAACAACATTACTTTCGCCTGCAAGATCTTCTTGTACTTCTCCATAAAAATTAAGTCTGGCAGTATCTCCTGATTTTATGTATGGTATTCTCCAATATCCTGATTTTTGATTATAAGTAGAGCCATCTTGTGCTTGGTACGACTTATTAATCATTCCATTTGGTACTTGAGCATTTACTGTTACATTATAAGCATCACTTGGCCCATTGTTTATACATTCTACACTATATTTTACTTCACTGTAAACACAATAATCAGGAGCATCTGCTTTTATAGAAACTTCAAGGTCTGAAGTCAGAGTTGGAGTTTCTCCGTATAGCATAACTCTTCTCATATTCCTACCAACAACTAATAATCTACCGTTCAGGTCAAATCTTGTAGCGTAAGTATATTCCATATTTCTATCGTCTGGTGTAGTCATATCTGTTTGGCTAAGTCCGTCGTTAAATGTATAAGCTTCGTCAAAATCTGGCTGTCCTAAAACATAATCAGCCTCACCACCATTGAATGAAGGAACCCGATTGAATATTAAAGTTCTGTGATTATAAAACTCACAAATTGCCATTTTACCTTCTGGAGATATTGTAACTCCTAGTGGAACATTAAATAAATTCTTAGAAGTTCCCGAAGTTGTTGTTGTGAAATCAGTTTGTCCTATAACCTGATCTGCTGGTGTGCCATTTGTAGAAGGAATATCATGATAAACTAATATTCTGTTATTTAATTGATCTACAATAAATAAATCCCCTTCAGGGCTATATGAAATTCCCCAAGGTCCATTCAAACCATTTGCTCCGGCTCCAGCTGAATTTGATAAAAAATTATTTTGTCCAATAACAACATCAGCTGCCGCACCATTTTGTGTCGGTATTTTGTTATAAATCAATACTCTATTATTTCCAGCATCTGAAATCAATAATTTGCCATTAGGCAAAACAAATGCGTCTAACGGACCATTCAATTTTGTTGTATCACATCCAGGCGAATTTGATGTAAAATCAGGTTGTCCAATAACAACATCAGCAGGCTGTCCATTTGTTGTTGGTATAGAATCCCATATTAAAACACGATTATTTCCATAATCTACTCCTATTAATTTATTCCCATCTGGACTAAAGCAAACTCCATTGATACTATTTACAATACTTTGTGTACAACCTCCGTTAACATCTGTAAAGTCATTTTTCCCAACTACAACATCTGCTGGTGCACCATTTGTAGTAGGTGTTGAGTTCCATATTAAAATTCTACCATTTGTCATTGGAGGGTTCAATCCAACACCTTGTTGGCCTACTGCTAAAACGTTTTTTGAACTAATTGCAGCACAACTTGGACTTGATGTTGTACTTTGATCAACAGTGTTATTTTGTGCATTCCAATCTGGTTGTCCAATCAAAACTGTTGCAGATTCCCAAGTCCTGTATTTTTGCATTATCAAAGGATTGAAAATATATACTAATCCTTCATTTAAAAATGTAGCATCTTTTATATTGGGATTTTCTGCTGTATATGATGATATAGGTGTTTCAGCAGGTGTTATACTAATCATTTTGTTCATACAAGAACCAACATCATTAATTCCTATAGAAGCACTACCAGAAGGATTAGAATTCATTTTTCCATACCAAAATTCTATAATACCAGAAGTCTCGTATAATTTAACTTGGAAATTTTCTCTTTTATTACCCCATAATACATCAAGCCATTCGACAGTAAAAACTCTTGTGGGTGCATTTCCTGTTACATTGTATAAAATTTTTGTCTGATTATCAGACGCTAAACTATCCCACAAAGGTGCCAAAAATGGAGTTTCGCTAGTACTTGTAAGATTATTATTTACAGCATTAAGATTATGGCTTGTTCCTATCTGTAACCAACCGTTAAGATTGGCTCTTACATTTGTTACAATTGTTCCGTCATAAGAAAAATTAAATCCAGCAGGTAGGCTAATATTAACGCCGTCGTTTGCATCAGGCTCTACTATTGTTCCAACTATTGATTGATATACGTCCTGACGATATGAGAAATTATATTCCATATTTGGAAATCCTTTAATAAGTATATTATCTATGGCAAAAGGAGGATTATTATTAGTGCCTCCATCATTTCTCCACATAAACCCAATATAAAATTCTTGACCATCAACACTTGAAATATCATAAGTTTCTGATATCCATGATGATTGATCTTGAAACTTTTTGCTATTTGCAACAGACCAATTAATTCCATCAGTTGACCATACAATATTTCCGTAGTCATAATCGGTTTCTCCATATGATTGCCATGTCAAATCAATAGTAACATCTTTAAACTGACGAGCATCTATTTTTGTAGTGTAATAAGCTATTTCCTGCCCATCATTATTAGCATACTGGTAAGATGTATTATTATTATATATAGTGAGACATTTATTGGCTCCTGAAACAGTTGCAATTCCCCAGTCATTTGGAGAGTTTGTCATTTCAATATACTCCCATCCTGAAGGATTGGAAGGCAAATCAGAACTAACTGAATAAGAATCAAAATTCTCATAAAATAATTCACAACCAACAATATCTACCGCAATTTCACTCGATGGAACTAATGTAGAAATTGTTCCGTCAGTGGCATTTAGCATTACATATTTCCCTCCAGTTGTAAACATAAATGTATTTGGATTGCCAAAATCAGCTATACCATTATTCAGTGCTAATGAATTTCCAGACATTGTTAAAGATCCTGTGTTACTAAGAGTAACGGTCGTATTTATATCTTTATCTAAATTTCCATTAACATCTGTTGCCCAAATAATAGGTTGTTGAGATAAGACGACACCTGAACTTGCTGAAGAAGAAGGCTGGGTGATAAATCTTAATTCTGTAGCATCTACAGTAACTTCATTATCTGTTGCGCCTGAGTTTTGTTGCTGAGAAGTAGCTAGAAAACTGCTATTATTGGTAAAAATAAAACTTTTATTGTTTACATCAAAAACAAAATTCAAACCGTCAATTATTGATGGAAGGGTGACACCAAGATTGTTTTTAAGCCATATATGCAGTGTGTATGTTTTGCTTTGATTATCAGCAATATATCCGAGTTTTCCACTTGCTGTATCAATAGATGTAAATTTAATTAAATTTGAAAAAATCTGAACATTAACAGATTGTGAGTTTACACCATCGGTTAAAATAGCCCCACCTATTGCATCTGCCCAGTTTGTAATATCATTACCAGTTCCTTGAAAAATTTCAAGAGTATTGAATAAGGTAGGTTTGTTATCAGTAGAAGGTGTAGAACCGTCATCATTTACAGTAAAATCAAAATTTAATAGAGTAGCTTCAGCCTTAGTATCAGTTGTTGAGGGTATTGTTGTTGTTACGGTTCCTGAACCTGCTGTAATAGTTGAAGCTCCTTGAGGAACTACATAAACAGAATAATCTTCGACTTCACCCCATAATTGAGTTCCACAGTCATTTGGTGTTGTATACCAAGTAATCCTTATTCTCATTCTTGTAAAACCTGTAGCTGCTCCTGCGGGAGGAATTATATTTGAAGTATATGGCCCTTTACCTGGTGAACCAGAGACCGAAATAGTCTCATTTGCATCATCAAAATCACCGTCCTGATTCCAATCTATCCAAATACCGCATACATCACCATTATAAGGGCGACCATTAGTGACAGTAATATTTGTTCCTGTGCCTATAATTAAAGAACTATATAAAGATGTATAATCAGAATATGTACTTGCACCACTTGAATTGTCTAATGAACCAAACTGGACTCTGCTAATATATTCATCTGGATAATATCCTGATGCAGAACAATAACTTAACAAAACATTAAATGTTGTTGTATTATTTATAGAAATAGGACTAACACAAAGTCCGGATGATAAGGCTGTTATAGTAATATCTGTTGAACCGGCGTTTGGGAGTATAGAGGTAACAAAAGTACCAACTCCTGCAGTATTAACAACCATTGTAGCGGATCCACTAAGAGTATTTGCACCACTTAAACTATAAGAGACGTTGTAAGTTCCTATAGGTAAATCAGAGGGATTAGATGTTAGAGTTACTGTTGCTGTATTATTTTGATAAACAGCGCCTGAAACCGAAACACCTGTAATACTGTAAGAAACACAATTATATGTTACTTTAACAAGACCATCAGAACCATTTCCGCCCCTTCTATTAGTGTTGTTATTCACAAATGCACCGCTACCACCTCCACCGGGGGCAGTTCCGGGATTTCCATTACCTCCACTGCTACTTATTGCAGTTCCTCCAGTACCTCCTCCATTGGCACCAGTACCTCCTGCTCCGCTTTGTGTTGTATTTCCATTCAGACCATTGCTCCCTGCAATTAGAATATCGCCATAACTATTTGCTGTAGAACCTATTCCTCCATTAGAAATACCACCGTTTGGTGCAGAACCACCTTCTCCTCCCTCAGCATAAACTGTTGTTACAGAACCGAACCAGGATGGATTTCCTGTTAAACCATCGGTTCTTCTTCCATTAACAGCTGTTGCTACAGTGTAATTATATGAAGTTCCTGGGGTTACGCTCAATACACTTGATGCATAAGTACCTCCGGCTCCTCCGCCTCCGCCTTTTGCTCTATTTACTTTTGTGCCTCCTCCAGCACCTCCGCCGCCCCAACACTCAACTGTTATTGATGTAACACCTGCTGGCACTGTAAAAACACCACTACTTGTAAAAGTTTCGGTCTGTGTTTGAGAATATAAAACCAATATCTTGAAAAAGAATATTGAGAATAAAATTAAAAAGTTTATTTTTTTAAATTTTCTTTTCATAATTTAATTATCTTTTTATTATATATACGTATTTTTTAAAATTTTATTTTTATAATTTAATTATATCTATTTTTATATACGTTTTTTTATTAAATTTTGTTTCCATTTTTCCATAATAATCCCTTAATTTTTCACTTATATTAGGACTGAAAAGATTAAAAATGTATTCACAAAATCCTAGTTTATTAAAAAGCATTACATCTTTACAAACTAATTTTTTACACTGTAAAATCTCCATTTGTATAGAAATCTTCTCATTTTGTCGATAAATATAATCTAAACGTAGATTTCATTATCAAAGGCATTTAAAATCAGGTATATTTGTATCATAAATGTCTTAAAAATATGAACAACTTAATTGAGAATATACTAAATAAATTTTCAAGTATTTCACTTAAAGAAATGGAAAGTGTTTCTTTAATGAAAAGAACAGACACGAAATTTATATTACATCAAAATCAATTAGCAAATATTTTATTAGGCATAAAAAGCTATTATAAAATTCTTGAAATAAAGAAAAACAGAATAATGACATATGAGTCTTTATATTTCGACACTAATAGCAGAAAATTTTACTATGATCATCATAATGGAAAAATAAACAGAACAAAAGTAAGAATGCGTAAATATATTGAATCTGAAATCTGCTTTCTTGAAATAAAACAAAAAGATGGAAAAGGGAATACAAAAAAATCACGCATTCCTATCGATGACTTTATGTTTCAATTATCTAACAATTACTATAATTTTATCAAAAACACAACATCAAAAAGATATAATCTTAGCCCTGTTATAAGCAATAAATTTAATCGTTTTACACTTGTAAATAAAACAAAACCAGAGCGAGTTACTGTTGATATGAATCTTTCTTTTAGTTTTCAGAATTCGTATAAATCATACAATGATCTAGTAATTATAGAAGTGAAACAGGAACGGCTAAATCTAAATTCTCCAATTGTTCAGGAACTGAGAAGACATAAAATTTTGCCCTATAGAATTAGCAAATATTGTTTAGGAATGAGCAGTCTGTATAAAGAACTTAAATACAATAATTTTAAACAAAAAATATTGAAAATTAACAAATTAATAGCATAGTTATGGAATTTTTCGGCATCCCTTTTTTTGACAATGATTTTTATAAATTGATTTTTCGTTTTACTCTAAACATTATCTTTTTAACTATAATCATTAGGTATTTTTACTATAAAAATTCAAAAAATAAGGATTATGTATTTAGTTATTATTTGATAAGCATAATAGTTTTCTTCATTTGTTTTACTCTAAAAAAATTCGAGCTTGACTTAGGAATGGCTCTAGGTCTGTTTGCTGTCTTCCGTATTATTCGATTCAGAACCAGTCAGATAGAGATAAAAGAAATAACTTATTTGTTTATTGTAATTGGAGTCAGTGTAATTAATTCACTTGCAAATAAAAAGGTAAGTTATATAGAAATAATTACTGCCAATTTATTGATAATAGCTGCAATTGCAATAATAGATGGACTTTGGAGACTTAGAAATGAAACATCCAAAAAAATTACTTATGAAAAAATTGAAAATATAAAACCTGAAAATTATGAATTAATGAAGGCTGATTTGGAAGAAAGAACAGGTTTGCAAATCAATCGAATTGAAATTGGCAATGTGAATTTTTTAAGAGACACTGCAGATGTGACTATATATTATTTCAATGGTAATTCAAAAAATAAAAATAAGTAGAAATATTAAATCAAACTCAATGAAAACAAGAATCATTTATCTTTCTATAATCCTATTATCAATTCTATTTGAGAATAAAATTTTTTCTCAAACAAAAGAATATATTGAAGTAAGAGATTTCGAAACATGGTCTTCTTTAGCTTTGCAATATAAAATTAAAAAGAAATTATCTTTTGAATTAGAAGAACAACTAAGACTTGCTAATAATTCAACAGAAATAGATCAGTATTTTACTAATTTTCAAATTGACTATAAAATACTAAAAAATTGGGAGTTTTCTAGCGGATTTCGTTATATAAAAGCAAATGATCCGATAGGATTTAAAACAAATTTAAGATACAATATAGACTTATCTTACGATCATAAAATTTCTAATTTTGATTTTCAATACAGATTAAGATTTCAGAATAAATGGGAATTGCCAGATTTCTCAATACCTAAAAATCAATTCAGATTAAAAACATCAGTTGAATATAATATTAAAAATTGGAAACTTGATCCAAATTTGTCATTTGAAATTTTTAAAGATAATGAAACAGGCTTTATGCAGAGTTTCGACAAATATAGATTTACTCTCAAAACTGATTATAAAATAAAAAAAATAGGTAAAATAGGAGCATTTTACAGAATTGAGCACGAATTGAACAAGACTTATCCTAAAACAACATACATAGTTGGCTTAAAATTCAAATACACCTTTTAAATCAAAGAATTATGAAAAAACTAATATTAATTGCAGTAATTATAGCCCTCAACTTGACATTTGCTTGTCAGAAAAACATTTTGGTAATTGACGGAGAAGTTGTTGAGGGATACGACGACACAAACTTCGTAGCATCAGATTGGACAACAGACACTCACGGAAGCGAAGCTGCTCCCAACTTTGCAGAAGTTTTTGATGATACACAAGTCAAAAGAATCGATATTGTAATAACTCCCGAACGCTGGCAAATGATGCTGGATGATATGACAAATCTATATGGCGAATTTGGTGCTGGTTCTGGTGTTCCTGATGGACCACCTATGGGAGGGAAAAGCGTGGACTTTCTTGAACAGGCTGACCCTATTTTTATACCAGCAGAAATATTCTACAATGGCAGAGAATGGTATAGAGTAGGCATCAGATTCAAAGGTAATTCAAGTTTGCGCTCTACCTGGCAGGAAGGGAATATGAAATTATCTTTCAAAGTCAATTTTGACAAATTTGAAGATATATATCCGCAAATAAAAAATCAACGTTTTTTTGGATTCTCAGAAGTTAGCTTAAAAAATAATTATGAAGATAAATCATTTATGAGAGAAAAAGTAGCAGCTGATATTTTTAAAAAAGCAGGATTAGTTGTCTCTCACACGGCTTTTTATGCAGTTTACGTAGATTATGGAGAAGGTCCTATATATTTCGGACTTTATACAATGGTAGAAGAAGTTGACGACACAGTTATAAAAGAACAATATTCAAATAGTTCAGGAAACCTATACAAACCTGAAAACACAGGGGCAAGCTTTGCTTATGGAACTTTTAACCAAACAGATTTCGTAAAGAAAACCAATGAAACAAATTCTGATTGGTCTGACATCAAAAATCTATTTTCTGTATTACATAGTACTAATAGAACATCAGAGACTGAACAATGGCGAAACAATCTGGATGCAATTTTCAATACAGACGCTTATCTTAAGTATCTGGCAGTTAATACAATTATCCAAAATTGGGATACTTACGGCATAATGCCTCATAATTATTTTCTGTATAATAATCCTGACGACAATAAATTGGAATGGATTCCTTGGGATAATAATGAGGCTTTGCAAGAAGGGAAAATGGGAGGAGCATTGAAACTCGACTTTTCTAATTTAGAAACAAACCAATGGCCCTTGATAGAATATTTATACAATGACACTGTTTACAAAGCAAAATACGATCAATATCTTGAAGACATCATTACAACAGCTTTTGAACCTAATTATGTAAAAGGACTTTATGCAAAATATTCTCCAATAATCGAAGATTACGCTACATCTGAAAACGAAGGATATACCTTTCTAAATAGCTCAAGTGATTTTTATGCGGCAATAGATGAATTGAATACGCATGCTGATAACAGAGCAATAGCAGTTGAAGAATATCTAAGTAAAGAAAAAAAATAAAAGAATAATTTTGTTATCTTTGTCTATAAACTGATACTTATAATCGGTAATGAGTTCAACTATTAAAAAAAATAAGAATTATTTTGAAATTTTAATAATTTCAATGTTTTGGCTTTTAGTATTTTCTTCTCCCATACTATTTGGGAGAAGGGGAAATACTATAGATTGGGGAAATGTAATTTTAGTTTGGAAAAATAATTCTCCCCTCCTACTTCTTTTTGTTGTAAATCGTTTCATTTTAGTACCAAAATTTTTATTCAACAACAAACTAATAAAGTATTTTACAAGTGTTATTGGCTTGATTGCGATATTAGTCTTTGGTTTTACTTTTCTGTTTAGACAACCAAATAAAGAAATTTTAGGACAAAATCCGAAAAACAATATTGTCACAAGACAGTTGCCACAAAGAAATCCAAATGAAATGCATCCTCAGCCGCCACCGGGGCATAACAACATACATCAAACACCGCCAGAAAATAATAATATTCTCAATTCACCAATTCAGCCACCTCCTGTTAATAATCCTCCACATAATCTGCCACCTTTTGCAAATTTACTGATTCTTTCTGTTCTTGTAGTAGGATTTGATACAGGTCTTCGAACTTCTACGAAATGGGCAAAAAATGAGAAAGAAAAACTAAAGCTGAGTAAAGAAAATATGGAAAGCAAATTAGCTTTTTTACAAAATCAAATAAGTCCTCATTTTTTT
>Ga0114934_10001994_pt1 | contig 13224 bp, 13 predicted proteins | sample 4SBtaG_2_FD_99695 | JGI IMG/M metagenome (GOLD analysis project Ga0114934, IMG submission 99695) | Deep subsurface microbial communities from Kolumbo volcano to uncover new lineages of life (NeLLi) - 4SBTROV10_white metaG | ecosystem: Environmental > Aquatic > Marine > Volcanic ... | reverse complement strand
GTTATTGAAAGAAAATAATTGTTGATAGGAATAATTGTCAAGGTTGTATACTTGAAAGTTTAATTCATTGTATAAACTAAAATAATCATCCGGCCATTTTAGACGCCGGCCAAAACCGAGTGCTGCACCGGAGATTTTCATTGTTTGCCGCTCTTCTGACGATTTGTTTATACCGTTTGAATACACCGTATGATAAAAAGAAAGTGTTAATGAGTTTGGCTTTTTGCCACCCAGCCATGGTTCAACAAATGAAAAATTGTAACCCTGATAATATAATCCATTGGATTGGGCACGAAGTGTAAGTCTTTGTCCATCGCCGGTTGGGAGAGGACTCCATGCTTCTTTGTTAAAAATATTTCTCAGCGAAAAATTATTAAATGACAACCCAAGTGTTCCCACAATCATTTGTGCACCCCATCCTCCGGAAAGTTCAATCTGGTCGGAGGGTTTTTCGGCTACTACATATTCTAAATCCACAGTGCCGTCTTCGGGATGCGGTGTTGGGTTAACATTTAATTTTTCGGGGTCAAAATAACCAAGTGTTGCTAATTCGCGTTGCGTTCTGATAATTTTAGAACGATTGTAAAGTTCCCCCGGTTTGGTTCTAATTTCCCGTATAATAACATGATCATTAGTTTTTGTATTACCAGTTACTGATACCCGGTTAACATGCGCTACTTTACCTTCGAAAATTTGTATTTCCAAGTCTATGGAATCACCACTTACAGAAGTTTCAACGGGATTAATAGATGAAAATAAGTAGCCATTGTCTTGATAAAGGGAAAATATTCCTCTTTCATTCATGTAAAGATTGTCATTCAGCAATTTTTTATTATATACATCACCTTTTTTGATGCCCAGCAATTGTGTTAGCATTTTAGAGGAATATTTTGTATTCCCTGTCCAAGTAATATTTCTAAAAAAATATTGCTTCCCTTCAGAAACCTTTATCAGGATATCTATTAACTTATCATTAAGAATAACCATGGAGTCTTTTAATATCTTGGCATCACGATATCCTAATTCATTATATTTATCAATAATTTTACTTAAATCATCTTTGTAATCAGCTTCTTTATATTTTGATGATTTAAAGATTCTGTACCATTTTTTCGTTTTTGTTTCTTTCATTGCCCGTTTTAATTTTTTCGATGGCAAAATCTGATTTCCTGAAAAAATAATATCATGAATCTTTACCCGTTTCTTTTTATTAATAATAAAGGTTAAAGAAACATGATTAGGCATATTGGGGTCATCTTTTTTCTGAATTTGAACATCAGTAAATAAAAATCCTTTGTCAATGAAATAGTCTTTAATAGTATTTATTGAGTTATTTAATATATTTTCAGTAACTTGTTTCCCATGTGCCAAATGAAGTTTATCTTTTATATCGTCTGCTTCTCCTTTTGAAATTCCTTTAAACGAAAAGGTTGAAAGCCGTTGCCGTTCTTTTAACTGTATGTCCAAGAAAACAGATTTATTAACCACCTTTTTTACTACAATTTTAACATCGGAAAATAAGCCTTGTTTCCATAGTAAATTTATAGCTTTGGCAATTCTTTCTCCCGGAATTTTAATGGTTTGTCCTACAGATAATCCTGTGAGGTTTATTACAATTGACGGGTCAACAAATTGAATACCGGTAACCTCTATTCCTCCAATCTCATATTCTTTAGGTGTGAGGTAATCAACATCAAAAGTCGTTGCCTCTTGTGCATTTACGAGCGTTGTCAGAAATCCTAAAAAAAATAATATAATTTTGCTTTTACTCATTGTTTATTTGTTCACTAATTTTTCCAAATCTGCGTTCGCGTTCCTGAAAATCAATGATTGCCCGGAAAAAATCCTCCCGGCCAAATTCAGGCCATAATTTATCTGTAAAATATAATTCAGTATAGGCAATTTGCCATAATAAAAAATTACTAATCCGGTATTCTCCACTGGTTCTAATTAATAATTCCGGATCGGGAATTGATGCTGTCATTAAGTGATTTTGTATTGTTTCCTGAGTAATTTCTTCCGGTTTAATTGTTCCGTTTATTGCCTTTTCTACTATTTGCTTCGTCATTTCTGTTATTTCATGTCTTGAACCATATGAAAGAGCAATAATCAAATTTAGTCCTTTATTATTTTTGGTTTTGTTTATGGCGTACAATATTTTTTTTTGCACATAATCAGGTAACGATAATAAATCTCCAATAGTATTTATTTTTACATTATTTTGATGTAGCTCATCAAGCTCATTATCAATAGCAGAAATTAGCAAAGACATAAGTCCGTCTATCTCAGTTTTTGGGCGTTGCCAGTTTTCTTTTGAAAAAGCATAAAGCGTTAAATAGTGAATACCTACTTCAATTGAGGCTTTAACAATTTCTTTAACAGTCTTAACTCCCTTTTGATGTCCAAATATTCTAAGTTTTTTCTTTTTTTTAGCCCATCTGCCATTACCGTCCATAATGATAGCAATATGGTTAGGTAATTTATTAGGATTAATTCTTTGTTTAATATCAGTCATTATATATATAGCAAGCTGTTCGTCCCGGAGACAATTTATAGGTAATAAAAACCCCAAAGATAGAATACCAATCTGTATTACGGAAATTTCCGCGCTGTTTTAACGAAAATTTTTGAGAAGGACTTGTTACAATAGAGGGATAAAGCCGTTCTCCTGAAAGATTATCAATGTCGTCAGAGAAAGTTTTTCGATAGCCCCATTCAACACCAATACCAATTCGTTTACCAATATTCTGTTTATATCCTAGTCCAAAAGGGATGCCAATAACATATGGATTTTGAGCGTAAGAAGCAATAATAAAACTAAGACCTAAAAACACATAAGGCGTGTGAGGATATTTTTTTTTACCAACATGATATTTTTTGAAATTAAATTCTGTTTGTCCAGAGATATCGACCAATGGTGTAGAAAATTTCCAATTCCTGTATGTCTGGTAATCATAAGTAAAATCTTTATCAGAACCGGAAAGCGAACTTATAATTAAATTTCCTCTGAAAGCAAATCGCGTATTTAAATTAAAGCGATACAAAATACCATAAGATGGGTTAACATGATAAAATAATCGAGCATGATTAATATCGCCTTGATAATAAGCACCGCCAACAAAAATACCTATGTCCGCTTTTTTTTGGGCAAAAGAAGAAAGAGTAAAAATAAATGTTAATAAGAAAATGAATAACTTCATATTGAATTAAACGCAAAATTTTAATTAAAATTTTGGTAAACCACTTCGGGCTGTTCTTAGTCGTTTAATTAAGTTGATATTAAAGAAAAAATAGGAGTCATTACCTTTTGAATAGATGTCGGAATGATTATCCAAATAATCGGTAAGTGTGTATCGATTCCCAAACTCAAGTCCTAATTTCCACTTTCTATTAATGGCGTATTTAAAGCCAACACCAAATGGAAATGCCATAGAGAAATGGGAATAATTTTCACCTTTACTTGTTGGACCTTGTCCTGTGGGTTTTGTCCACTTGGCACCATTGTAGGTAGCTACCTGAGGCGAGAAATAAATACCGCCAAAACCGGCAAAGATATAAGTGTTAACAAACATAATATTGAAATTCCTTCCACCTCTAAAATGAGAAAAAGTATAGCGTCTTCCAAGTCGTTCTTTTACGATAGAGTATTCTCCTTGGACAGATGTTTCAAATAATGGCGTACGAGCAATAATACCACGATTTTCGCGAGGCAGATAAGTGGTAAGATAATCACCAGATTTCAAGTAACCAAATATCATACTAAATTTAAAAGCAATATTTTCTTTGTATTTATATCTGGCACCAACACCAATTAATGGGCGAGTAGTTTGAAAATCAATATCTTTTACAAAGTGAGTCCCGGGTGCATTTGCACCTCCAAGATCAGTAAACGCCGAGGATGTTCCGGTAATGATTATTGCTTCATACCGTGTTCTTTTCCATAGTTGGGCATGGCTTATTTGGATACCAAAAAAGAAAATTAAAGTAATTAATATATGTTTTTTAAAAATCATATTTATTAATATCAACTCACAAATGTACTATTAAATTATAACCTAAATGATAAAAATTAATAAAATTTTGGTAAGCCTCGTCTATTTTGTCGTAATTTATAGGTAAGCGTAATAGACATAAACATGTAAGAGTCTTTATCTTTTGCATCACCTCTTTGTTGTCCTGATGCTGTCCAGTTGGGATGTTCTCCACTTGACGGATCTGCTAAATAAGCTGCAATTTCCCCGTAATTTTCCTTAATCATTTGATTGTCAAAATAAGTTGTGCTTACATCATCAATATAGTCGGTAAAAGTTTTTCTAACACCATATTCCAACCCAACACTCCATTTGCGACTTAAACCGTATTTAAAACCAATTCCATAAGGTATGGCAAGTTGAATGCGTGAATATTTCTTTCTAGTAGGTAATAATCCTTGTCCTTCTGTACCAAGTGGTTGTAAATTGTACCATTTGCCATCAAGGTATTGGCCTTGTGGATTAAACCAAAAACCTGTTATGCCTAGAAAGAAATAAGTATTGATAGCAAAACCTTTAATGCCTCTTACCCTTCTTAAATTATATCGATGTCCTACCCTTTCACGAAAAATTGAATATTCTAGCTGGGGACCAAATTCAACAATAGGTGATCTAAAACGGAGATTCCGGTAATTTCTATATGTTTCAGTGGTGGTTTTATCATCGCCATGCAAGTAGCCAAAATAAAGACTGGCTCTAATAGAAAAGTCTTGTAAGATTTTGTATCTCATGCCAATAGATAGTAATGGGCGCGTTTGCGTTACTTCAAAGTCTTTAAGAAAGTTAGTACCAACCTGATTAGCACCACCCAGCTCTCCTAAAAAATTAGTACCACCAAAACCATAGATAACTTCATACCGCATACGACGCCATCTTGCTGCTCTCTGTGCATTTGCATTATTTACAAGAAAAAGAAAGATAGATAATAAAATAATAATCTGAAGTTTAAATTTCATATTTGACAGAATGAAATATTTGTTCAAAGATATTCTATTTTTTTTTTCTAAGCATAAAGATTTGATAAAAGTAATTATTTTCTTCTTTTAAGACCTTTTTTTATAGGTTATTTTTCTGTAAGCTTTTTGTAAATTAGTGCGAACTGAAAACACATTAGAAGCCCCTGCTAAATTATATAAGGAGCGGCTATAGGCAAAATTAAAGTTTGATATTTTTATGCCTATTCCAAAAGAAAAGCCAATTAATGCGGGTCTTGTAGAAATTTTCAGTTCTTGTCGTCGTCGATAATTATAGCCTAATGCAACATAAAAGTTTTTAATTGGAATAAATTCTGCACCAATAATTATATGTCGAAAGATTTTATCAGAAGTCTTTAAGAATTTATTGTCTTTTTGTGCCGTAGTGGAATCTGTTAAATCATTTGTTGGTTCAATATCTAGTGGGCTATTATAAGTCAAGTCGTATTTTGTTAAATTATTAAAAGTAAAACTTAAGCGGAATGGTGCATGTTTAATTTTTTTGGAAATGCCTGCCAGGAAATTAAATGGTAATGATTCTCTGTATTCAGGGTCGTATCTTTTAATTTGGACTCCTAAGTTTTTTATGACAGCTGCAAAAGTAAATTGTCGTTTGGGGTTAAAGTATGTAATGCCGGCATCAATTGCAATGGCAGAAGAATAATAAGTGTAATATTTTGAGTAAATTGTTTTGAATGTTGCGCCGATTGTCCAAAGAGAGTCTAATGGTTTTGCCCAATATAAATTTAGATCATAGTCTGATGCTGTAAAATTTCCTTGAATAATGCCGGTTTCGTCAGCTTTAATAAATTTACCATAATTTAAGTAATGTAATCCTATTCCAAAGTTTCCATATTTTTCAAAATGACGGGCATACGACACATATCCAAAATTAATGTCTCCCACATAATTTACATAATTCAAGACAATATTATTATCCATTGAATCACTAAGCAATGACGGATTATGATATACCATACCTAAATCATTATCGGAAGCGGTCAGGTTTTCTCCTCCAAGTGCATTTACTTTTGCATTATTAGTAATAGATAAAAATTGGAAAGTGTGTGTGCCTCCAATTTGTCCAAAAACGAACAGTGTGAAAAAGAGAAAAACAGTAATAAGGATTCCTTTTAGCATAATTCCTAATAATCAATAGAAACGCAGAATAATAAAGTTTAGTATAATTTTATTCAATTACTGAATAATCACTCAAACTAACTTCATCTAGCTTCCCTTTGATTTGTGCATAAGCACCAACCATGGAATTGGTAATGTTGGTGTTTTCAAGTAGAGCAAACCGTTGTATAATAGAGTTCCTGACGATACTTGAATTAACTACGGTGCCTTTTTCAACGGAAACATAGGGGCCTATCACAGCATCGTTTATTTCTACATCGTCAGCAATGTAGCAGGGAGGAACGATGATGGCATTTTTTATTTTGGATTTAGAAGAAATAAAGTTGCCACCTTGAATCTTCAATAAGTTTAAGTTAGTAGAAACAGTTGCATTTTTATTGCCGCAATCAAACCATTCGTCAACAGTAACTGCTGAGAATTTGAGACCTTTTTTAGACAAAGATTCCAAAACATCTGTTAACTGATACTCACCATTAACTGTTTTATGATTATTGATTAATTTTTCTATTTCATCCTTTAATTTCTCACTTTCCTTGAAATAATAAATTCCAATAATAGCAAGGTCGGAAACAAAAGATTCCGGTTTTTCGATAAATTTCTGAATTATTTGGTTTTCATCCGTGGTAACCACACCAAAAGCACTTGGATTTTTCACTTGTTTAACCCAAATGCTACCATCAGAATGGTTGCTTATACTAAAGTTAGCTTTGAACAAAGTATCGGCAAATGCAACAATGATTTTCCCTGACATCATTTCTTTGGCACAGAAAATAGCGTGGGCTGTTCCAAGTGCTTCATTTTGATAAAATATTTTACCTTCGGCACCAAATTTCTTAGCAATCTCTAACAATTGCTTTTCAACTTTTTCGCCGAAATTACCAATAACAAAACCTATTTCCTCTATCGGTTCTGTTAGTGTTGTGGCAATTTCTTCAACTAAATGTTCTACAATCGGTTTTCCTGCAATAGGAATCAATGGTTTTGGTGTTGTTAAGGTATGTGGTCGCATGCGTTTACCCATACCTGCCATTGGAATAATTATTTTCATTGCTGTTATTTTTTTCCGGTGTGACCAAATCCGCCTGCTCCGCGATGTGTATCTGTTAAAACTTCAACAGATTCCCATGAGATTTGTTCTATTTTATTAATAATCATTTGAGCAATCCGTTCACCATCTTTAATTTCAAAAGCATCGTTAGAGAGGTTTACTAAGATCACTTTTATCTCACCACGATAATCCGCATCAATAGTTCCCGGGGTATTTAAAACGGTTATTCCATGTTTAAATGCCAGTCCGCTGCGAGGACGAATCTGCGCTTCAAATCCTGAAGGTAATTCAATGAATAATCCTGTTGGGACAAGTGTTCGTTCAAGTGGTTTTAATGTAATAGAAGATTCTATATTTGCCCGTATATCCATCCCGGCAGAGTCGGAAGTTTCGTAAGCAGGATTTGCATGTTTTGATTGATTGACAATTCTAACTTTCATTTTTATTTTTTTTCAGAAACAAATATAATTTTTCTTTTGATACTGCCAGCAAAATAAAACTAAATAGCAGTATCGTATTGACACCATATTTTATAATAGTATTTTCTGTTTTTAAATAAGAAACTATAAAAAAGATGGCTAATGCCAGAATAAAATAGAACAATATATTTTTAATATCATACCGTATTTTATAAAACTTACGGCTCCAAATAAAAGAAATTATCATCATGGAGAAATAACAAAAGAATGTTGCCCACGCAGAACCCATATAGCCGATTTTAGGAATTAAAATAATGTTTAATACAATAGTAATTCCTGCACCGATTAATGCAATGTAAGCACCAAATTTTGTTTTGCTGGTTAATTTATACCATACAGATAAATTATAAATAATCCCTAGAAATAAATTTGCTAATAAGATTATTGGAACAATTTTCAGTCCTTCTCGATAATTTGCACCAATAAAGTATTTGATAATGTCGATATACAGCATTACAAAGAGGAAAATAAATAATCCGAAAATGATAAAATATTTCATTACCTTAGCATAGGTTGCTTTGGCATCTTTTTCTTTTGCTTCAGCAAAAAAGAAAGGTTCAGCCGCATAACGGAACATCTGAATAAAAAGGGTCATCAAGATAGCTATTTTGTAGTTAGCTCCATAAATTCCAATTTGTTTCATAACATCTGACGAGGCAGGCAAGAGGACTTTCAGCAAAATACGATCCAAAGTCTCATTGACCATACCGGCAAGACCTGCAATCAATAATGGCAATGAATAGATTAACATTTTTTTTAATAATTTTTTATCAAATTCTAATCTTACATTTAAAATGTCCGGCAATAACAAAATAAGTGTGATGATGCTGGCAATAAGATTTGAAATAAAAATATATTTAATGCTGATGGTGCCTAGCCCAAGTGCAGCAATCCAAGAATCCGGGTTTTGTTGAATTAAATAAGGACAGAGTTTAATAAAAAACAAGTTAAGCCCTACATTAACAAAAATGTTGATGAGTTTAATAATTGCAAATTTTGTAGCTTTATTTTCTCTGCGAAGTTTAGCAAAGGGAATGGATACAAATGCGTCAATAGCAATAATAAAAGCAAACCACAAAATATATTCAGGGTGTGACGAATAGCCAATTGCCGAAGCGACATTTTTGTAAAAGAATAAGAAAAATAAAACAAATAATGAGGAGGTTGAGAATAGTGAGGTAAGTGTTGTAGCATAGACTTTGTTTATGTTTGTTTCGGTTTCTGAAAAACGAAAAAATCCGGTTTCCATACCGTAAGTCAAGATAATGATAAGAAAACTAACATAAGCATATAATTCTGTAACAATCCCATATTGTTCGGTTGGTAGATTGTAAGTATAAAGTGGAACGAGTAAATAATTTAAAAATCGACCAATAATACTACTTAACCCATAGACAGCTGTTTGCCCTGCTAATTTTTTGATTGTGTTCAAAAAAAATGATTTAGAGATGTATAAATCCGTATAATAAAAATGCAAAAATAAAGAAACGGATTATTCTTGTCAGGGTAATTAGCAAAAATCTTTTAACAGGGAAGTCAACCATCCCCGAAAGGATGCATACAATGGCAAAAGGAAGTGGAAATAAGGCGGCAATGATAATGACCCAAGCACCCCATTTTTTGATTTTTTTGTAATGTTTTTCTTCTTTTTTAATTATGTATGCCTTAATCCGTGTAATTTTTTGAATTAGTCTGCCAATAAAATAAGAGTTTATACCACCAATGTACGATAAAACAGCTAATAATGTAACATTTAAATAGGGGTGTGCAAGAGTTTTTGTCCACAGAATGAAAATATCGGGCGGAATTAGTCCGAGAATTGATTCGGAAACAAAAAAGAGGATAAAAACATAAACTAAATTCATGTCTTTGATGATAGATTTGAAAAGCGTATCAAAGTCAATAAGATAGGATTGTACTAAAACAATAATTGCAATTAAGATTCCAATGCTTAACAGTAGCCAAAATAGATTCTTTAGGACGAACTTGTAAAATCCGGTACGCTTATAATAATTATGGTACCTGCTAACTGTCCTTTTTTGTTTTGCTTGTGTGTGTGTACTTGTTGTATTAGTTTCCATTTTAGGAAGTTCAAAAATAGTAATAATTTTCTTTAAACTTTAAATATTTTCTTTACTTTTGAAAATTATTAACTAAATTTTATTCTTATGAGAAAATTCTTTTTATTACTGGGTATTGTTTTGATTGTGTTTATAGGAGTTTTTAATTCTTGTAATAACTCAACAAAAACAGATTTGTTTTCTACTATCGTAAAAAATGATGATGGTGATTTTCGCGGACTGGTTTTAAATTCTAAATTGGCAGATGTTAAGAAGCTGGAAGATGCTGATGCCATAATAAAAGAAACTGACGAGTCTTTAGAATACGAATACAAAATGGATGAAGACAATAGTTTCGATATTATGTGTTATTTTGACAAGCAAGGTCTTTATTCTATTGACATACAGACCTATCTTTATAATGACAATGACCAAGCAGCAGCCCTTAAAAAAGGACACGATTTATATCAGAAATTTTTTGATAAATTTTCTAAAAAATATGGTAACCCTGAGAAAATTGCAGACAAAAGTTATTCTTGGGCAACCAAGTCAAAATCGGGAAGTGATGCTACTATTCAATTGATTGATAATAGCGATTTAGATAATTATGGTTCAGTAAATATTATTATTGAGGCCGTTGAGTAAAGCTTAAATTTCTTGGAATAAAAAAGGCAACCGTTTTAGGTTGCCTTTTTATTTGGAGGTCGGTAGCGGAGTCGAACCGCTGTACATGGTTTTGCAGACCACTGCCTAACCACTCGGCCAACCGACCATAAATTTTAAAGATGCAAAAATAATCTATTTTAGGAAAACAAACATTTTTTTAGCGAATAATTACAGTCTCTTCGTAAGTTTTGTCATTTTCTAAAATTAATACACCCGTGCCTTTAAGCGTATCACTTGAACTTTCCGGCAAATACCAAGCGGAAACATCATAAATTGCTTCATACTTAAATTCAAAAGATGCTTGCCCGCTAGCATCGGTAGTGGCAGTGTAAGTCAATATAGTGTCTTTTGGATCAACATATCCAACATTTCCCTGCTCATTACTGTGGTGAGGATCAGAATAAACGGTAACAACAGCACCTTCTATGGCAGAACCGGAAACATTTGTAACAGTAACCGTAGCTTTAGGCGGTTTAGGGTCTTTACACGAAGTTGTTCCTATTATAAGGAAGATAACTAAGAGTCCAATAATTGTAATAAATTTTGTTCTCATATTGTTTATTTTATTGTAATTGTTTTTTCTGCAGTAGCATTGACATGTATTTCAACAACACCATCACCCTTAGCAATTTGATGGTTATCCATTTCTTTCTCACAGTGTACATTTAGCACATAATCAGTATCAAATTCAAAAGAGGCACGTCCCGAAGCATCGGTTTGTTTTGTAATATCAATAGTTGAATCGCTTGGCTTAGAGTAAATTCTAACGGTAGCGCCTTGTACAACAACATTAGTGTCATTTAAAACAGTAATTACCACATTGGCAGGTCCCGGTTTTTTACATGTATCAAAAAAAATTATAGTTGCCAGAAATAAAAAGATAAATACTATTCGTCGACTCATTTAAATTTATATACTTTTGTACTGAATTTACAAAGTTACAATTATTTAAATCAAATAAACAAATTTTTTTATTGAAAGTTAATATTATGATGAAAAAACAAATATTATTCTTTTATTTTTTGATGATTTTGGGTTTTGTATTTGCTCAAAATAAGGAAGTTTCAGGAGTTAAGGTTGCCATAAAAACAAACCTTGGTACAATTACAGTAAAATTGTACGATGAAACACCTATTCATCGCGATAACTTCATCAGATTAGTAAAAAAACATTATTTTGATAGTCTTTTATTCCATCGGGTTATTAAGAATTTTATGATTCAGGCGGGTGATCCCTATTCAAAAAGAGCAAAACCGGGTGCACCACTTGGTAACGGAGGTCCGGGATATACCTTGCCAGCCGAGATAAAACCTTTATTATTTCATAAGCGAGGTGCACTGGCTGCCGCTCGTGAGCCGGATAATGTTAATCCTAAAAAACGCTCTTCCGGGTCTCAATTTTATATTGTTCAAGGCAGAAAATTTACTGAAGACGAATTAAAGAAATTAGAAAAACGAATCCAAAATACACAAACGAATGAATTGGCAATAGAATTTTTATCCAAGAAAGAAAATAGAGCCATGAAGCTCAAATTGGATTCGCTATATAAAAACCACATGACTGAAGAAATTAAAATATTTAGTAAGGAAATAATAGATAAAGCAATGAAAGCTGCCGGTACAACACTATTTAAATTTACACCTGAAGAAATAAAAACCTATGAAACGATAGGAGGAGCACCGCACTTAGATAATCAATATACGGTCTTTGGAGAAGTTATTAGCGGATTTGATGTGTTAGATAAGATTGCAGATGCGAAAACTGACGCACGAGACCGTCCCATAAAAGATATTAGAATTCTGAGTATGAAAATTGTTAAATAGTTTTTGTTAAAATATTCATTTTAATTGGTAATGCATCATGATTGATAAGATAAAAAATTTACATGAAGAGATAAAAGATTTAACTGGCAATTCGCTTGAAGAAATAGAAGCTATTAGAATTAAATTTCTTGGGAAAAAAGGGAAAATTAGTGCTCTTTTTGAAGAGTTTAAGAATATTCCTGTTGAAGAAAAGCGCATAGTTGGAAAAGAACTAAATTTACTAAAAACTTTTGCAAATGAAAAGATTCAGTTACTGAAAGAAAAAGTCTCTGTTAAGGAAACTGATAATTTAGACATTGATTTGCAGTTACCTGTTTCAGGAAAAATAGGTGCGCGTCATCCCCTTTCTATTGTTCGAAGCCAAATTATTGAAATATTTAATCATCTTGGCTTTAATGTTTCGGAAGGTCCGGAAATTGAAGATGACTGGCATGTGTTTTCCGCATTAAATTTTCCGCCTGAGCATCCTGCTCGCGACATGCAGGATACCTTTTTTATAAATAACAATCCGGACATACTTTTACGCACACACACATCATCGGTTCAGGTACGCGTTATGGAAAATAAAAAACCGCCTATCCGTACTATTTCACCCGGACGGGTATATCGGAACGAAGCTATTTCAGCTCGTGCTCACTGTATTTTTCATCAGGTAGAGGGTCTCTATATTGACCACAATGTATCATTTGCCGATTTGAAGCAAACATTACTTTATTTTGCTAAGGAAATGTTTGGCGAAGAAACTAAGATTCGTCTCCGGCCATCGTATTTCCCATTTACCGAACCATCAGCAGAAATGGATATTTCTTGTAACCTTTGTGGCGGAAAAGGTTGTAATGTATGCAAATATACGGGTTGGGTCGAAATACTTGGTTGTGGTATGGTTGACCCCAATGTTTTGGAGAGTAATAATATAAACAGTAAGGAATATACAGGCTTTGCTTTTGGTATGGGGATAGAACGCATTGCGATGCTCAAATATGGCATCAATGATTTAAGATTG
>Ga0114934_10001992_pt1 | contig 13227 bp, 20 predicted proteins | sample 4SBtaG_2_FD_99695 | JGI IMG/M metagenome (GOLD analysis project Ga0114934, IMG submission 99695) | Deep subsurface microbial communities from Kolumbo volcano to uncover new lineages of life (NeLLi) - 4SBTROV10_white metaG | ecosystem: Environmental > Aquatic > Marine > Volcanic ... | reverse complement strand
ATCCCCATTCTGAGCAGGATGCCATGTCGGAATCTGCCCTGGACCATGCTTACGAGTGGTACACCTCTGGTCCACGCCAGCGGCTGCAGCCCGGTGGGTCCATCGTCATCGTAATGACGCGGTGGAGCCTGAAGGACTTAACCGGCAAGTTAGTCCGGGCGCAGGCCACCGACGTAATGGCAGACCAGTGGGAGGTGGTCGAGTTTCCGGCAATCTTACCCAGTGGCAACGTACTGTGGCCGAATTTCTGGAACAAGGACGAGTTACTGCGGGTCAAGGCATCGCTGTCGCTCAGCAAGTGGAATGCGCAATGGCAGCAGAACCCGACTGCGGAAGAGGGTGCCATTATCAAGAAGGAGTGGTGGAAGACGTGGGAAAAGGACGAGATACCCCCTGTTTCGTACATTATGCAGAGCTATGACACGGCGTTTAGTAAAAAAGAGACGGCGGATTATTCAGCCATTACCACCTGGGGTGTTTTTAAGCCTAATGAGGCGGATCCAGACAATCTTATTTTGATGGGAGCGGAGCGGGGGCGCTGGGACTTTCCGGAACTTAAAGCAAAAGCTCTTGAGGAGTACAAATACTGGGAGCCGGACATGGTCCTTATCGAGGCCAAGGCCACGGGTACGCCGCTGACGGACGAGTTGCGGACAATGGGCATACCTGTGGTCAATTACACGCCTTCCAAAGGCAACGACAAACACACGCGGATGCACATGGTGGCGCCCATATTCGAGTCCGGAAAGGTGTGGGCACCGGATAAACGCTTTTCGGAAGAGGTTATCGACGAATGTGCGGCTTTTCCAAACGGCGACTACGACGATTACTGCGACAGTATGTCCATGGCGCTCATTCGCTACCGCAGAGGTGGTTTTTTGCGGTTGGATACTGACGAGGAAGACGATATACCGGTGTACAAACCGCAGGCGCGGCAATATTATTAGAGCATAGCATCACAGGGTGGCCTAATGCTCCCCTCTACCCCACAATTAATTAGGCCGTCGATATGCACCCTGTGGTGCTTCCTTTTTAAGGAGGCTTTTAATGAATCCTAAAAAACTCGAAGTGGGCAGTAAGTTTGCCGAGTATGACTTAGATCAGGATGGCACCGTTACCGATGAGGAAATTGCACGTTCCAAGGAAATGTTGGAGCTTGAGCTTCGAGAGGAGAAAAGCGAGGCACAAAAGCGCATGGCTTGGTCGGCCATTGGCAGCATGATTATTTTCAGTGCCTGTCTTTTTATGCCCTTCGTACCCGAGACCCGCGTTACCGCTTTGGGCGAAATATTAGGACTCTTTTATATCGCGCAGGCGGGTATCGTGGGTGCCTACATGGGCGTGACGGCTTGGATGAGTCGAAAATAGTGTTGGACGCCTAACATGTAACATGATACAATGACCTTGTCAGTCAGATCACCATAGAAAGGAGAAACGAAATGACGCAATTGACAAAAGACTACAATCGGATTTTGAAAAGCATTTGGAGTGATACGTCTAGGTCAGACCTTTATAATGTCTGGCCCGAAGATGCGGTAAAGGCGGTCAAAGCTTTATTTAAACGGGAATTCCCTGGGCGAAGTTGGCCATATAAAATTAAATTTACTAGTGGCAATCGCTATACATGGGTTCGTCGCAGGGCTGTCTTTATCAATTGTGAGAAAGGCTGGGGGGACCTAGTTCATGACTGGTCTCACTGGTTGAATTATCTCCATGGCCGAGAAAATCATTGCGAAGCGCATTTGATGCTTGAAAGGGATTGCGCCCAATACGTGCTTGATCGCGGCTGGGTGAAAAGTGAGCCTGCTCCGGTCCCGGCCAAGAAAAAAACAGACCGCATTGTTGAGCGATACAAGCGCCTGTTGTCCAACAAGGCGGCGACCGAAAAACGTCTAGCCAAACATCGAGCCGGTCTTGAACGGGCGGAAAAGCGCCTGAAGGATCTTGACCGTGATGTTCGAGCCTATTCTCGAAAATACCCAGAAAGATTAGAAGCGTTTCCTAAATAGATTTATTTCATTTAGACTTGGGGTGGCATAAGCCACCCTTTTTTTGGAGTGTTTGAATGGCTGAAGGGCGACCGTCTTTAATTGATACAGTCATACCAGCGCAGGGGATGCCGCTGGGGGGATTGGGCAACGAAGAAATCGAAGTCGAAGAGATCCAAGAACCGACTGACATGCTGGAACAGGACGATGGGTCTGTTCTTGTAAACTTCGAGGAAATTATCCAGGAACAGATGCTGGCTGATCAGGATGCCAATCTGGCAGAGATGCTTGACGAACGTGTTCTGATGGAAATTTCTGATGAACTGCTGGGGTACTACGAGGACGACAAGGCTAGTCGCCAAGAGTGGGTAGACACTTATAGTGACGGACTGGGTCTGCTTGGTATTAAGTACGAAGAACGAGAAGAACCTTTTCGTGGTTCAAGCGGCGTCACTCATCCTCTGATTGCAGAAGCCGTCACGCAATTCCAAGCGCAAGCCTACAAGGAGCTTCTTCCCAGTTCTGGTCCGGTGCGGACACAAATCATAGGGGCGACCAATCCCCAGGTTGAAGACCAAGCCCAGCGCGTCAAGGAATTTATGAATTACCAGATCATGCACGTCATGGACGAGTACGATCCGGAAATGGACCGCTTGTTGTTTTACTTACCGCTGGCCGGCAGTGCCTTCAAGAAAGTTTATTTTGACGACATCTTAGATCGAGCAGTAGCGCGGTTTGTACCGGCGGATGATTTAATTGTTCCCTACAACGCTTCCGATCTGTCTTCTGCTGCGCGAATTATCCATGTCATTCGCATGAACGGTAATGACATCAAGAAATTTCAGGCAGGTGGCTTCTATCGAGACATCGACCTACAACCTTTTGAAGAAGACAACGAAGTCCTTGCTAAAGAACGCGACCTGTCCGGTATTGAGAAGACGACCGACGATATGGACTGTACGCTTCTTGAGGTACATACCGATCTGGATTTACCAGGGTTTGAACACACACATCCTTTAGACAATGAGCCGACAGGCATCAAGCTTCCCTACATCATTACCATTGATGAAGGCAGCACCAAGGTGTTATCGGTCAGGCGTAACTGGCGTGAAGGTGACGAGTATTACCGCAAGCAACAATACTTCACGCACTACAAATTTCTGCCAGGTCTAGGGTTCTATGGCTTTGGTCTGTTGCACATGATTGGTGGACTGGGGCGCTCTGCCACTTCGATTTTGAGACAGCTTATTGATGCAGGGACTCTGGCAAATCTGCCAGCTGGTTTTAAGGCGCGTGGTATTCGCATACGTGACTCTGACGAACCGCTTTCTCCGGGTGAATTTCGAGATATTGACGTGCCTGGAGGCAAGCTTGCCGAAAGTATTTTGCCGCTTCCTTACAAGGAACCCAGTCAGACACTAATGCAGTTGCTGGGTTTTGTGGTGGATGCGGGTCGTCGCTTTGCGGCGATTACCGACATGCAGGTTGGTGATGGCAATCAGCAAGCTGCTGTGGGCACCACGGTTGCGTTATTGGAGCGTGGCTCCAAGGTCATGTCTGCCATTCATAAACGGTTGCACTTTGCACAGAAAGTTGAATTCAAGATGCTGGCTCGTGTTTTTGCTGAGTCCCTGCCTCCGATTTATCCTTACAGTGTGTTGGGCGCCGATTCATCTATAAAGCAGGCGGATTTTGATGATCGTGTCGATATTGTTCCGGTTTCTGACCCGAATATATTCTCTATGTCCCAGCGTTTGGCTCTTGCACAAACACAACTGGAGTTGGCGCAGAGTAATCCCCAGATGCACAATTTGTATGAAGCGTATCGTCGCATTTATGAGGCAATTGGTGTCCCGAACATCGAAGGCTTGCTTCCAGCGCCTACACCGCCTCAGCCTACTGATCCAGCGATAGAGAATGCCAAGTCACTTATTCAGGAGAATCTGCAGGCATTTCCGACTCAGGACCATGATGCCCACATCCAGACGCATATTATATTCATGAAAACGCCTATTCCGGCTTCGACGCCGCCCATTTTTGCACTATTGCAGGCTCATTTGTGTGAGCATGTGGCCTTTAAGGCGCGAGGTGTGGCTACAGCAGAGATGTCTATGGCAGCTCAACAAGCCGCCCAGATGGGGCAGCAAGAGCAACCGCAGGATGTGGAAGCGCGAGTTTCCCAGCTTGTTGCCGAGTACACGGCAGAAGTCATGTCCGCCTTGATGCCGCCGCCGGAAGGTGAAGTTGACCCACTGGTGCAGCTGCGGTCCAAGGAACTGGACATTAAGGCTGCGGACGTTCAACGTAAAGCGGAAGAGTTTGCCCTTAAACAGGCTTTTGAAGAGCAGCGTGAAGGAGAGCGTCAGGATATAACACGCGAGAAGATGGATTCGCAGGAAGACATTGCGCTGTTGCGTGCTGATGTAAATATGGACCGCATTGATAAAATGGGAAGTGCTGGACGAGGTGAGTAATGGCTAGAGTAAGACAGATGGCTGAGCAAATGGGAGTCTCCGTGAATCAAGCGGAAGAGCTGGCGGATCGTGCCTCTGCACTTAATGACCACGCAGGTTTTAATGAAGGCGGCATGAGTGATAAGTTTGCTGTTGTGATGAAAGAGTTTAAAGACGGAACTTTGCGCAGTGGTGGCAGTGGAAAAATAGTGACCGATCCTGACCAGGCCAAAGCGATTGCTGCATCCTATGAAAAAGGTGGAATAATTCGTGGTACGCGGGCGCAGGTTCGTGGTCGCAGGTTTAGCGGAGTGTATTGATATGGATAAAGATAAAGATCCTTTGAGTGATTTTGAATTGACGGGTGACGTTGACGAAGCAGGTCATTTAGAGGCCATAGATCTAAAGACAGGAGAAAAAGTGTACCTATTACCTGGCGGTGACAATGTCTCCCCTAAAAGACCCAAGAAAGGTGTTAAGAAATTCTCGGGCGGTGGTGTAGTGGATGGAGCTTCATTTAGTCGCGGCACCGGAGCACAGGTACGGGGTCGTATTTTCAGAGGAGTATTTTAAGATGTCAGATGACAGAGCAAAAGGAAGACGAAGAAAAATCCGTTTTGGAAAGGATCGGATGCCAGAAGATGCTTCCGAAGAAGATCGGGAGAGGATGCGGGAAATATATAATAGGGCTCGAAAACCATCAGTTCCGCGTGGAACTGCTACTGTGAACAGGCTCGCGAACGTGGGTGGGTATAGACACGTCAATACGGGCAAAGGCATTGCTGGGCAAACAGCGCGGATAGATGCTGACAGTAAAGCACTCGATTATTGGTATCCCGATGAAGACGGGAAGATGGTACTACGGAAAGGAAAGCGCAGCCGTAAAGGCAGTCATGGGACGCAAAGCGGAACCTCCGTAGAATATATAAACCGAAACGATGGCGGGATCGCCAAAAAAACGAGGAGGTTCTAATGCCTAGAGGAGTTGTTTATCCGACCATTGAGTCGGCTCAGGGATACGCGGACGAAATCGGCGCTCCTTATGGGGATATTATGCCGGTAGAGGGTGGCTTTAGTGTTGCCATGTCCAATGTGGATGAATTGGGATACATGCATGGTGGAATGTCAGAAATGAAGCCAAAAAAGATGAAATATTCCACAGGAGGTGCTATAAAGGGCAGGAATTTCTCTGGAACATATTAAATAATGGCAGATCCCACTACTTTTGCCTATGCCGTACTCAAATCCATCCAAGATCGAATTAGCTTGACCCAGGCTGCTATTTTGCAAGGAAGTCCCAGGGATTTTATGGAATACCGTAATTTGACTGGGGAATTACGCGGTCTCGAATTCTCAGAACAAGAAATAAAAGACGCTTTACACTCATCGGAGGAAGAATGAGCACGCTTTATGTCCCTGATCATGTGGCAAATGAAGAAAAAGTAAAACTTTCTTCCGTTTCTGATGCTTATGTAGCTCAAGAAGACAAAGTATTGGACCCCTCCCTTTTGGAGAAGGGTCTAAAAGAGAGGCTTCCACAGCCTACTGGCTGGCGCATCCTTGTGATGCCCTATGCCGGAAAAGCCATGACTGAGGGCGGCATTCACATTCCAGACGCCGCTCGAACTCGTGAAGCTTTGGCTACGGTGGTAGCTTACGTTTTGAAAATAGGGCCTTTGGCCTATCAAGACGCCAATAAATTTGGTCAGGATGCAGACCCCTGGTGCCAAGAAAACCAGTGGGTATGTATTGGCCGATATGCGGGCGCCCGATTTAGAATTGACGGGGGAGAAGTTCGCATTATTAATGATGATGAAGTCATCGCCACTATCATCGAACCTGATGATGTTCAACATGTCTAGAGAGGAGAAAGTCATGATGGAGACCACGGCATGCCCGGAGAAACAGATATTGAAATAGGCGATTCGGAAGAATCCGCCGTTGACGTAGCTTTGCCAGCAGAGGGAGAGGAGACTCCTCAGAAACCCCTAGCCCTTTCCAACGAAGCCTCTTCTCAGAATGACGAGGAAGAACTGGATGAGTACAGTGGCAGAGTTAAAACCCGCATTGACCAGCTAACCAATCGCTTTCGAGAGGAAGAACGTCAGAAGCAAACCGCGATCCAGTTCGCGGAAAATGTGCGTCTGGAAAACGAGTCTTTAAAACAGCGGTTGGGTTCTTTAGATAGAGGCTACCAAGAGCAGTTTGGAGGACGTGTTACTTCTGAAATTGACTCGGCCAAGAAAAGTTTAAAGGACGCCCATGAAAGTGGTGATATAGACAAAATAGTCGAGGCTCAAGAGTCCATGGCTAATTTGGCGTATCAAAAGGGTCGATTGGAAGCGGTTCAAGGTGAGACAGCTGCCTACGACGCCCAAGCCCAAGCAGCTTACGCCCAAGCAGCTCAGGCTCAACCAGCAGCTCAGGCTCAACCAGCTGCCCCGCCGCCGGACCCAAAGGCCCAGGAATGGGCCTCTCGGAATGATTGGTTTGGCCAAGATGAGGTAATGACGTATGCGGCTTTTGGGCTGCATCGTAAGCTGGTAGAAGAAGAAGGATTTGACCCACAGGCCAATGAGTATTATTCTGAACTCGACAAACGGCTGGCGACTGAGTTTCCGCATAAACTTGGTGCTAAGTCTAAGTCAAACGGGGGAGGCAGAAGAGTAGCGTCAGCAGAAGCCTCCGCATCCCGCAATAAGGGTGGACGTAAAACTGTGCGATTGACGCCCTCGCAGGTTGCAATTGCCAAGCGGCTTAATGTGCCGCTTGAAGAATATGCAAAATATGTGAGGGATTAATCATGGAAAAAACAGAGACCACAGCTCGCCAAAAGTCTGCTAGGACGCCCCGTGTTGATCAAACTCGTGCAAAACAAGCACGCACTGAACCGTGGAAGCCCCCTTCCATGCTGGAGGCCCCGCCTCCGCCAGAAGGGTATAAGCATCGATGGATTAGGTCTGAAGTTATGGGTTTTGATGACCGTAAAAACGTGGCCGCTCGTTCCCGCGAAGGATATGAGCTGGTGCGTGGTGATGAATACCCTGACTTTGATATTCCGACCATCGAGGACGGCAAACATTCCGGTGTTATTGGAATAGGCGGTCTGCTTCTTGCTAGGGTTCCGACTGAAATCGTTGAAGAACGCAGAGGTTATTATCGGGGCATGACCCGCGATCAAATGACGGCTGTTGATAACGACTTAGCGCGTGAACAACATCCTGCGATGCCTATCAGCAAACCTGACAGGCAAACTAGTGTAACTTTTGGTGGCCCTCAAAAAGAAGAGGGCTAGGAGCAAAAAAACATGGCTAATATCAATGGAGCTTTTGGCCTTCGTCCAATGTCTAAACTTGGACAAGGCTCTAACTCTACTGGTACAACTGGCTATACTCCTTATGAAATTGCCAGCGACAACTCCACGGCTATCTATCAAGGCTCTCCAGTTATTCCCCTTTCTACGGGGTATATTTCACTGGTAGGTGCTGCGGCAGGTGGTTCTGTGAGTTTGGTGGGCGCTTTCATGGGGTGCAAATATGTGTCTAGCACTACCGGAAAAACTATTTGGTCAAACTATTGGCCTGGGTCCGGCGCAGACAGCAATCATCCTGTAGAAGCTTTTGTTGCAGATGATCCAATGCAATTATTCGTAGTTGCAACGGACGCATCGTGGACAAACAAAGCTACTGCAAGAGCTGCTGTGTTTGCTAACGCAAATTTTTCCAGTGGTACAAGTGGATCTACAACAACAGGCATGTCGTCAGCGGCACTGGCTATCAGCACAATTGCAACCACAGCGGCCTTACATTTAAGGATCATGGGGTGGGTCGATGACCCAAGCAATGCTGATTTCGCAGCTGCAGGCGTTGGTGCCATCGTAAGGTTGAACAACAGCTTTAACTCACCGGAAGGTAGTATTGCTGCTGGCACACCTTCGACAACTGGCGTATAGGAGGGCTGAGCAATGGCTATTAGCAGAGCACAACTCGCTAAAGAACTAGAGCCTGGCCTAAATGCCCTTTTTGGGTTGGAATATGCCAGGTATGATGATGAAGCAAGAGAAGTCTATGAGACGGAATCTTCAGAACGTGCTTTTGAAGAGGAAGTCATGCTTTCTGGTTTCGGCGCAGCGCCGGTTAAGTCAGAAGGTACTGCAGTGTCATTTGATGATGCTGGAGAGGCTTATACCGCACGGTATACGCATGAGACTATCGCGCTTGCGTTTTCCATTACGGAAGAAGCAATCGAGGATAATCTCTATGACCGTCTCGCTTCACGCTACACGAAAGCTTTGGCTCGTAGCATGGCCAACACCAAACAGGTGAAGGGTGCAGCTACGTTGAACAATGCTTTTGATAGCACGTTTACAGGCGGCGACGGCAAAGAGCTGTGTGCTACTGATCACCCTTTGGTGAGCGGTAATACACTTCGCAATGAGCCTTCCACCGCTTCTGACCTGAACGAAACCAGTCTTGAAAATGCACTTATTGACATTGCAGCTTTTGTCGATGAGCGTGGCCTCAAGGTCTCGGTTCGTGGCCTCAAACTGATTGTTCCGCCGGCATTACAATTTGTCTCGGATCGACTGCTTGAGTCTACTCTTCGTCCATCAACGGCGGACAACGACATTAATGCTTCCCGAAACATGGGAATGCTGCCACAAGGGTATGTTGTCAACCACTATCTTACGGATACGGATGCATGGTTTATCAAGACGGATGCGCCTCGCGGCTTCATTCATTTTGAGCGCATGCCCATGTCCACTAAGATGGAAGGAGACTTTGATACAGGCAATGTTCGATTCAAGGCTCGTGAGCGTTACAGCTACGGGTACTCGGATCCTCGTTGCGTGTTTGGATCTCCTGGCGCATAAGCGTTGCTTCAGAAGGGGGGATCTCCCCCCTTCTAAATTTTCTGGGAAAAATTAGCCCTAGCGACTGTCCCAGCAGACGCTTACCAAGACTCTAGGGCGAAACCTTTGGTAAGGAGGTATCAAAGTGGCTAAAACTACTTTTTCAGGTCCAGTTCGATCTCTAGCAGGATTCATTAATGCGGGTTCAACGGGTGTCGTCAGTCTAACGGCTGATACCACTTTGACCGTTGCTTCTCACGCAGGAAGATTACTACTGACTAATGACGCCGATGGCAAATTCACGTTGCCTTCTATTGACGTTACAACTCCCGGTGATCCGACAGATCCCAATCAACTCAACAATCTCGGTGCGACGTTCACTTTCTTAGTGATTACCGCAGCTACCGACATGGATATTTTGACCGACGGGACAGATAAGTTTGTCGGCGGTCTTTATCTTGGTAAGAGCGATGCGGCAGGCAAGACCTTTATGTCTGGCGGATCAAACGATGTCATTACAATGAATGGCACTACCAAGGGTGGCATTGTCGGTTCAGTGGTTACTTGTTACGCGGCAGCTAGTGCAAAATACGTTGTTAGTGGGACAGTGCTTGCTTCCGGTACAGTGGTCACTCCATTTGCTGATGCCTAAATAAAAAGGAGTGGGCCATGGCTGACACCGTTACAAATAAAACGATCCAGGATGGGCCGCGTGTTTTTATAAGTTCCTTTAACTGGACTTATGTGGATACAGGTGAATCAGCCGTTTTAAAGGTTGATGTTTCAGGTCTATCTAGTTATCCGGGCGGCGCTGGAACCGCATGTACTGATGTTCGTATCAACAAGGTCTGGTTTTCCACAGTTGGCGTGTCTGTAAAGATCCTTTGGGATGCAAGTACAGACGTGCTGGCTTTGGAGCTGCCTGCGGACTACCAGGGGATGCTTGACTATTCGTCTTTTGGAGGTTTAGTCAACACTGCTTCAAGTCCTACCGGAGACATTAGATTCAGCACCGTTGGACACGGCTCTGGCGATACTTACTCCATCGTTTTGGAATGTATTAAGGAGTTCTAAACGTGTCACAGGAGGATACTTCTCGTAAAAACGAGCTTGAGCTTGTTACCATACGAGGTGAGATAAAGCTCTTGGCGCAAAAGGTAGAAGCTTTAAAGACTAATGACTTTAAACATTTACAAAGTTCTATCAACAATATCTACAAAATTTTGTGGGGCGTGGCTTTTCTAGTTCTTGGTGAACTTGCAGTAGGTCTTAGAACAGCTATTTGGGGTTGATATGAAGGACTTCTGAGGAAATAAGTATGGCAACTTCTGGGTCGGTTGATTTTAACTTAGACATGGCCGAAATCACGGAGGAAGCCTTCGAGAGATGCGGCCTCGAACTTCGGACGGGTTATGATGCGAAAACGGCTCGTAGGTCGCTTAATCTTTTGTTTGCGGATTGGGCCAATCGAGGTCTTAATCTTTGGACAATCGAGCAGATCACGCAAACAGTAGCCCAGTTATCCACCTCCTCTGCCGTTGCAACTTATCCTTTGGGTACAATTACGCTGACGGTAGGCGCATCAGGCAGCTTTAGCGTGGGAGAGACCATTACTGGTGGAACCAGTGCTGTTACTGCGCAAATAATCACGCTTCCCTCCGGTACTACCATGACCATTACGGTGCCCAGTGGCACTTTTACGGCGACAGAGACTATTACAGGTTCTTCGAGTGCCGCCACTACCACTGTATCGTCTGTCCCCAGTTTGGCTGATGCTCAGGCAGCGGGGGACATTTTGGAGATGGTTGTCAGACGTGATGGCGAAGACATTACCATGTCTCGGATGAGCCGTTCTCAATATCTCACGACCCCCACGAAAACGACCCAAGGACGACCCACTCAATTTTATGTGGACCGGCAAATAACGCCTACTGTCACAGTATGGCCGGTGCCTGAAAATTCCACAGATTCCTTGATTTACTATCGAATCAAGCGGATCCAAGACGCGGATGCGAGTGTGGATACTGCCGATATACCTTTTAGATTCTTACCATGCCTAGTGGCAGGATTGGCGTATCAAATTGCCATGAAGAAGTCACCACAACGAGTGCAGATTTTAAAAATGGCGTATGAAGAAGAATTTGAACGTGCCGCATCGCAGGACATCGATCATGGCGTGCCTTTACGATTGGTTCCAACGTATCAGTCATTGAGGGTTTAAAAATGGCGCGAGTAAAAATTGAGAGACCTTTATTACAAGGTCATGTTGATGCTTATTTAGAAAGTGATACAGGACCTTTAAGGCAGGGATTTGGAGCAGGTGCAGGTTATTCCACACCTATTAAAAAAGGTGGCTCCAAAAGATTTGGACTTACATATCATTCAGATGATCATAGGATTGGTGCGACTGCTGAGCGGCGCAATAAAAAAGGTGGCTCCAAAAGATTTGGACTTACATATCATTCAGATGATCATAGGATTAATGCGACTGCTGAATTTAGATGGAAGAAAGGTGGTCTAGTTGATAACTAACCCGAAGTATTTTTAAATGGCCCGTTATGCAAGTGGAAAACGTGCTCTTGGGATCTCAGACCGATCTGGGAGGGCGTACCTTTTAAAGGACATGGTCCGTGAGTGGAATGACCTTTTGGTGGGAAAAGATGAATATGAGCCTAAACAGCCTCAGTTAACTCCCTCCAAGTCTAGTCCAGACCCGCAAGCGTTACGGATAAGTCGTCCTGACAGGACGGAACCTCCCGTATCGGTCTTATTACCCTTTAATTCATTTAAGTCCGGTGCCAGTGGGTCGGCAACCATTACTGTTACGGAACCAGGCCATGGCCGAAGTACTGGGGATACGGTGCGATTTAGGGACGTAGAGGCTTTTGATGGATTTACAGAAACTGTTATAGAAGGGGCTAGTGGTTACAGCATCACGAAAGTGAATGATAACAGTTATACTTTTTCTGCCAGCAGCGGGACTGCAACCACCGGAAGTGTCTTAGGTGGTGGAGGTTTTGCTTCAGCCGGCCCAGTTACAGTGAGTTCGTAATATGGCATTTACATTTACTACTTTAAAAACGGCAATTCAGGACTATACGCAAAATACTGAGACTACTTTTACGAATCAGTTAACGCGGTTTATCCTCAATTCTGAAGAGCGCATTCTAAAAGAGTGTCAGCTGGATGTTTTTCGTAAAAATGTTCAGGGAACGGTCACTTCTTCCAACCGGTTTTTAACTAAGCCGACAGATTTTCTTGCCCCTTTTTCATTAAGCGTTATCAACAGTTCCAAGAATGAGTTTCTGTTGTACAAGCATGTGACATTTGCCCAAGACTATAACCCTAATACAGGCACCACAGGAGTTCCTCTTTATTATTCCGATTTTGACGATACGACTTTTTTGTTAGCGCCTACGCCTGATTCCGGGTACACCATGGAACTTCATTACTTTTACAGACCTCAGTCGATTACAGAGTCGTCTGACGGTACAAGTTGGATTGGGACCAATGCAGAACTGGCTCTTCTATATGGTGCCTTGGTGGAAGCCTATACATTTATGAAAGGTGAACCGGACTTACTAGGCTTGTATAATTCTAGGTTCCAGGAGTCTCTGCAATGGCTTAAGAATCTTGCAGAAGGTGAAAACTCCCGAGACCAGTATCGTTATGACAGTCTAAGAAGAGATGTGGCTTAAATGCTTAATATGAATGGCGCCATTGAACCTGTCACAGTTATTACAACTGAAAACAGAGGTATGAATGCCGAAGAGTGGGCCGAGGCCGCTGTACGTCGAATAGTGTTTGTTTCCATGGATTCTCCGATGCCTATCAGGGAGCAAGCATTTGCTTTTCGTGAACAGGTTAAAACAATTCTTATTCATTATTTTTCCAAAGTGGCTCGAAGCGAGCGAGCGACCATTCGCGCCATTTT
>Ga0114934_10001988_pt1 | contig 13235 bp, 12 predicted proteins | sample 4SBtaG_2_FD_99695 | JGI IMG/M metagenome (GOLD analysis project Ga0114934, IMG submission 99695) | Deep subsurface microbial communities from Kolumbo volcano to uncover new lineages of life (NeLLi) - 4SBTROV10_white metaG | ecosystem: Environmental > Aquatic > Marine > Volcanic ... | reverse complement strand
ATAGCGAAATAAGCATTTTGTATGGGCATCATTGGCCATGGTGGAACTGAGCTGAGAAGAAGCCTTTTGAAAGTCTATTGCTGGACTCTTAAAATAAATTGGCGAGAAGGTGTAGGAATCGAATAGTAGACTTTAACTATTGAAGATAAGGTATTTTAGATTTAATTTATAAAATTAATGTAACTTAAAATGTAACATAAAGTGAAGCTTCCATGGTAAATATAATTTTAAGTCATATAATTATAGAATCAAGAGCTATGCTTGCAATTATAGCACATAAAGAAACTAGCTTAAGTAGTGGTCGAGTGATTATCTTAAAGGAGTGCAGCAATGACTTATAAAGAACCAATTGAATGGCCGAAAAAGAATCTTAAAGATGAAGAAAAAGAATTATTTTTAGAAATACAAAGGGAGTTAGATAGTATTGATAATCTTACATTTGATGATAGAAAAAAATATGCTTGGCTTGTTGCTGATTTTGTTGTTTATAAAAAATTTATAGAAAACAAACCAGAACTTGATGATACTGAAGCAATAGATAATACAAAAAAAGAGTATAGTGTCTATATTTCTCCATTTATAGAAAATCTTCCAAAACCATTTGATAAATATTTAGAAGATAAAATTGCTAGATTAATTGTCGACTATTCAATTTTTTTTAATCAGCCTAAGGGAGGTTTGCCTAAGATAGCTAGAAATGGATTACAACCACGAGATTACAATCCTCAATTAAATGGACATATTGAAGCAATTAAAACTTTAACTCAGAATAATCCAAATAAATTAAAAATTACAGAGCTCCTAAATGAAATAGAACTAGAAACTACAAAAGGTCTTGATATACTAGTCAAAGAGAGTCAAAGTGTAGAGTATATAAGAACAAAAGAAAACTTTGAGATAGTTCTAAGACAGTTACTAAAGCCACTAAAAATAAAAAATAAAGAAATACACATAAAAGATTTAAAAACGTTCATTTAACCTTTTTCTTCCAATACACTTAACTTCTCGGCTATATAGCATATATTTTTGCCACTTAGCAAGTTTACTTATGATCAGAAATTATAGTAAAATTTCCCAACTCGAGAATTTAAACTAACTTAGTACTAAGTGGTCCTGGAGACTACAATGGAACCTGTTAACTACAGACCAAAGGATGCGGCGAAATATTTAGGTGTGGGTTTATCCACTTTATGGCTTTATATTAAGCAGGGAAAGATAAAAGCAATAAAAATTAGTGAACGAGTCACAGTCATTAAAATAAAAGAACTTGAAGCTTTTGTGGATGGTGTGAAATGAAGAAAAAACCAACTCCTACAGTAAAAGATGCAGCTGAATATTTTCGTGATAGTTATTCTGCAAATATACTATAACTTAGATGAAAATTCGAAAAGCTCGAATTGACTCTTTGAATTTAAGACGTGATAATTTTGAGGATTTGTTTATGAGCAAAGATTATATCATAGAACCAGTTAAAGGCATAGGAATATTTGAGCCTCATAGATGGTTGAAAGAGTTTGGTAAATTACCAACTAGAAACATCATTGAGGCCAAAATATTGCATACTTCAAATGGCTTAGTATTGCCACTAAAAAGATTTGCAGCAACACCTTATAAGCAGACGTTAGAGTTTGCAGGGCTTTATGGTTACACTTCACAATCAAAGCTACTTAAATCACTTCTAGGTGATGTTTATGAGCATATACAAGATACGTTGATTACTCGAATAGATGTAGCGATAGACTTCAAAAGAAGAATACCAAAAGTAGTTACAACAAAACTCAATAAAAGTAGAATCCCTTTTGAGTACCGTAATACTGTTTATAGTAAAACAGCAAGTGAGAAAAAAACTAATCCACATATTAATATTTACACGTATCCAAAACATCTCAAAGAAAGTTTAGATGAGGAAATAATGAGATTAGAGTTTAGTTTTAGAGGTGCATACTTTAGAGGTCAATTTCAAGTGAAACATCTTAATAGGGCTATTCTAAAAATGCAAAAAACTATCAAAAGATTTATAGGGCTTGAAGTAGCTATACAGCCTCTTTAAGCTTCTCTATAAGTCAATATGTATATTTTTTTAAAGATAGACTCAACAAAACCCTACACAAAAGGGATTAGAGGCACTTTAAGAATTAAATAAAATAAGGAAAAAAAATGATATACAAAAGTTTAAATCTTTCAATTGAAGGATTAATTATGAGTTTATTTATGAGCGCTGGAATAGCAGTTAATGGGAATAAAAAAGCATTAAAATCTGTTGTAGATAAGTGCGAAATGTTAATCAATGAAAAGTGTGATGATATTCTATTAAGAGTAATTTTAATAGTTGCATTTGCTATTGATAATAGGAAGCTAGAAAGAAAAGCACTTAAAAGCTCAAAAAATATAGATGCTAATATAGAATTTATAAAAAACTATAAATATGTGAGAAAGGTTACTGGTGGAGAAGATTTAATTGTAATAGGTGAATATTTTATGATTTTTAATGGGTTTAATCCAGAACGAGCTATGAGTGAAGCTGCCAGCGGGGCTGAAAAATATTTGAATACTTAAGGGTATTAAAATAGGATAAAGAGGGTAAGTCCTCTTTATCCTATTTGTAAGAAGTTATGATATTTACTACAAGTACTTATATACGCACTACAACTACGAATGCACATTATTTCGCTGTTTATAAGAAGGGACAGATGCTTGGTGTTAAGCGGTGATGTAAATGCTATACAATCATTTATGCTGGGTCCTCCAGTGTAGTTATTGCTTCAAGGGTTGCGAGACTCCCAAATTTTCACTATTTTTAGCATAAAATGAACCAACCTAATTCTAGGTCATGTCCTAATTAATAATTCAATTTTACGAGACAGCCTTACACCTAAAAAATTTATTTTATAATAAATAACAGTAATTTTCAGTAACACTAATGACAAATATGGCATAATAGTAGAATTATAATTTTAATGATTTTTAATGCAAAAAGATTACTTAATAGAAAAGATACTTTTGAGAAAAAGACAACTTGGCGGGACTATTAATAGACTCTCTTTTGAGTCTGGTGTTGGTGTCCGCACTATAAACTGTATTCTTGCAAAAGAGGATGTTCGTTTTAGTTCTAGTGATGCAGTTATAAACAGTTTCAAATTATAGAAATTATTGGAGATGAAAAACTATCAGCATAGAGAGGAATAGTATAAGATATGAGTAATTACTTAAGTCAAACATGTAAGCCACGCCAAAGTGTATTTGATAGAGACAGAAGAGATGTAGTTCTTGATCTACTTGATGTACTAGAAGACAAAGTTGATGCAGAAAAGTTTTTTGATGAGAACTTTGTAACGAGCGGTATGCATTTATTACTAGAAAAAACATTTGAACGCCTTGAAAACTCTTCAGATCAAGCAAGTACCTTTTTATTGACTCAAAGTATGGGTGGTGGTAAGACACACAACATGATAGCTCTTGGTCTACTTGGTAAAAATCCAGATATTCGTGCGAAAGTTCTTGAGGATGGCTTAGGTAGTAAAGTAGGAAAAGTAAGAGTCATTGGCTTTAGTGGTCGTGAATCTGATGCTGAATTTGGTATATGGGGAGCACTCGCAAACCAGCTTGGTAAGAAAGAGGTATTCAATGATCTCTATTCTCCTCTTCAAGCACCAGGACAATCAGCGTGGATAAACTTACTCAAGGGAGAGCCTACTCTTATATTACTTGATGAGTTACCACCATACTTGAATAATGCAAGAGCTAAAGAAATTGGCAATAGTGACCTTTCTGTTGTTACAACAACTGCAATTTCTAATCTTCTTGTAGCAGTAAACAAGCCTGAACTCTCAAATGTGTGTGTTGTTATTTCAGATCTTGCAGCTTCCTCTTATGGTGAAGGTGGTGATGATCTAAATGAAGCACTATCTAATCTTCAAAGAGAAACAAATCGTTCTGCACTTAGAATAGAACCTGTATCATCTCAGGGTGATGAAGTGTACCACATCCTTAAAACAAGACTATTTGAAACAACGGCTGACGAAGAGACAGTAAAAGTGATTGCAAACGAGTATGCAGATGCTGTGAAACAAGCTAAGCAAATGGATGTTACAAATGCAACACCAGAAGCATATGCTGCTCAAATTATGGAGTCATACCCATTTCATTTTTCCATTAGAGAACTATATGCGAGGTTTAAAGAAAATCCAGGTTTTCAACAAACTCGTGGTCTGATTCGATTGATGAGAATAATTGTTTCAAGTATGTATACTAGTAAACGGTCCGATAGTTCAAAATTGATACACCCATATGATTTAGACCTTAATGACAATGAGCTTTTTTCAGAGCTTAAAGGGATCAATCCTAGTCTTGAAGAGGCAGTTACTCATGATATAGCAAACAATGGAAACAGTGCTGCTGAACAGATGGATAGTGCAGGAGGTACAGACGCTCAAGATGTATCAAAACTCTTGCTAGTTGCTTCACTTTCAAATGCACTACAAGCTACAGTTGGTTTAAGTGCTAGTGACATCATTGGTTTTTTGTGTGCTCCTGGACGTGATATAAGTAGACTAAAGAAAGAAGTTATAGATACATTAGAGATTAATCTTTGGTATCTTCATAAGTCAACAGATGGAAAGCTTTTCTTTAAAAATACAAAAAATCTTGCAGCAGAACTCAATGGTTTAGCACAAAGTTACACTCAAGAATCTCGTTTGAAAGAGCTCAAGAAATACTTAGGTTCACTCTTTGAGATGAGACAAAGAGACTGTTATCAGAAGCTTGAGATTATGCCAGCAAGTGATGAAGTAGAAACAGAACAAGACAAAACTATGCTTGTTATTGCAAAACCTACAACGAATGAAGACCTTGACCAACACTGGAAAGAATTTTTCGCTGCTACTTCATACAAAAATCGTGTGTTATTTTTAAGTGGACGACAAGAGACACTTAACCGAGTTCTTGAAAATGCAGCTCAGTATAAGGCAATTAGCTCAATCATAGAGACATTTGAAGCAGAAAATCGTTCTCAAACAGATCCACAGTACAAATTAGCAAATAGTAATAAAGACAAGATACTCTTACAGTTAAGAAGTTCTATACAAGAAACATTTACGACACTTTTTTATCCAAACTTCAACTCAAGACGTAATGAGATAATACTCAGAAGTGCAGACATTCGCATAGAATTTACACAAAACCAGTTCAATGGAGAAGAGCATATTAAAAACACATTACGAGATAAGCTTAAGTTTACTGTAGATATAGATAGTGATGAGTTTAGACGTAAGGTGGAAGTGAAACTTTTTGGAAATCAGAAGAGTAAACCTTGGAGTGAAGTTAGAAGAAAGGCTGCAACAGATGCAGGGTGGGATATGCATATACCATCTGCCCTAGATAGACTCAAAGATAATTCCGTAATGTCTGGTAGATGGATAGATGATGGTAGTGGATATATAAATATAGAACCACCTAAGCCGTCTACTCGGGTATCAGTTACAGAGTTAAGCTCAAATGATGGGGAAGCTACACTTAGAATCAAACCTGATCACGGGGATGTTGTTTATTATGAGTATAGTGACCAAACACCTACGACTGCTTCATCAAGGGTTGAAGACTTTCAAAATTTTAAAACAAGTGAATTGCAAGTTACATTTCTATGTGTAGATAGCTCAGGAGAACATGATACAGGCGAAGCTACGGTATGGAAGAATCGCTTAAACTTGCAGCATGAAGTCTTTGAAAACGGTAATAAAATCAAAGTTATAGTGAAGCCTAATGCCGAGATAAAATATACTACTGATGGTTCAGATCCTAAGACTCACGGTGCCGTATATGAAGATGAAATAACAGTTCCTGATGATCATAGGTTTGTACAGTTCTATGCGCATAAAAATGGTATTGAAACAAGTGTAGAGAAAATTGATGTACAGCCATACAGACGAGGAAAAGTCGAGTTTGATAAAGCTAGTCCTATTAGATGGCTTAGATATTTCAACCTTACTAACACAAAAGATAGCTATGTATTTATAGAAAGACTCAAGACACATAATGCTAAAGCAGTAGGTTTCCGTGCAACTGTGCAAAAGGGAGATACATATCTTGACTGTGGAAGTGATCAAAGTATGACTATAAGCGGTGCTGATTTAGAGAGTATCATTAGTAACTTAAGAACGTTTGTGAAAGATGCAGATGTAAATATATCTGCAGAGGAAGTGATGTTTGATAGAGGGCAGCAACTCGAAGACTGGGCAGCAGAAGAGATGTATAACTTGAAAATGAAAGAGTTGAAACAGTGAGTAAACCTAAAGCATTAGGGTTTGGATTTATACCTGAGCAAAATGAACATCATTTCGTTGTAACACTATCAAATTCATTGAAAGCTGAAGCACCTGTAACTATAACTGAATGCTTTGAGCTTTGTGATGAGGACAAAGTAAAGCAGATGGAAGATGATGGAATACATTCACAGTTAAAAGTTGAACTTAAACGCTACCAGTGGGATGCTATAGAAGAAGAGATAAAAGCAGAGTTCAACAGACGTTTACGAGCTAGTGGTGTGAAGTCAGGAAAGTGGAAGAAAAGAGGTACTATACCAGTTGATCGTACACTTGGCAAAGAGCTAGTAGTTCTTGCATGGGCAATCGAAGATGCCGAAACAACTCTTGCATACACCGCAGTAAGAAACTGGCTTGGTTTGGCACCTGAAGAGAGATGGTGGCTTTATACTATGACAAACGCAGCAACTGGACATGCTAAAAAGGGTCGGGGTGTAGGATGGAGAAAAGCGATAAGGTTTGCACTAACTGAGAACCCCGTATCAGGTGCTTACATGCCAAAAGTATCAAACAAACTCAAGATGACTACAAAAAAAATAACAACTAAGAAAACAGAACAAACTCTGTTTGAGGATTAATATATGAGTAACTTATCTTTTATCGAACAGCAGTTTCCTGTATCTAAAGTATCTAAAGAGTCTTACAAAGAGCGTAAAGCAAACCTTGGACAAACTTTAACTGGACTAGGAAAATGGTGGGGAAGAAAGCCACTGATTTTAGTACGAGCTTCAATCATAGGTATGCTTATGCCAGTATCTGATGACCCTAAGAAAGATAGAGATATATTTTTAAAAATCCTTACAATGGATGACGAAGGTCTTTTAGAGCGAAAAAGTAAGAATATAGCAGCGTCATTAATTTATGAAAGCCTAAATGAGGAAGATAAAGAAGAATACTTCATTATAGATGCCAAAGGAAAAGCTAAATATAAAAGCGGAGTGTCAAATACTGTAAAACAGCGACATCAAAGGGCTGCATTTAGTCAATTAAGTTATGATGAAAAGATAGTTCTGTGTGATAGACCTGAACAGATTAAAGGTCCTAGTGATAAAACTTGGGGTGAGATCAATGCTCACCTTGGTACTACAGCTACTAATATTCAAAGTTTAGTTGATCAACTTGGACAAAAGCAGTTTGGACACAAGCCTAAAGTAGGAGATTGTTTCGCAGGTGGTGGTTCTATACCATTTGAAGCAGCTCGAATTGGTTGTGATGCATACGGAAGTGATTTGAATCCTGTTGCTGCATTGCTTACATGGTCTGGAATAAACCTTATTAGTGGCGGAGAAACACTACAAGCTGAAATTTTACAGGCTCAGACAAATGTTTACAATAAAGTTGATAAACAAGTAAAAGAATGGGGGATTGAACATAATGATAAGGGCTGGCGTGCAGATTCTTATTTGTATTGTGCAGAAGTTCTTAGTCCTCTTTCAGGATATATGATACCTCTTTCGCCATCATGGGTTATAGGGGAAAAGGATAAAGTTGTAGCAGTGCTAGAACCTGATCATAAGAAGAAAAGATTTAATATCCGTGTCGTTTACAATGCTGATGCAGAAATGTATAAAAAAGCAAAAGCAGGTACAGTTAAAAGTGGACGTGTATATGATCCTATAGCAAATGAAGATATAGCTATTAGCACACTTCGTGGGGATAGAAAAGATGCCAATAATGAATCAGTATATGGTCTAAGACTTTGGGAAAATAATGATTTAGTTCCTAGAGAAGATGATGTATTTCAAGAACGACTATACTGTATTCGGTATGTTGAATTAGTTGAAAATGGTGTAGACAAAGAAGGTAATGCTAAATATAAGCGTGTTAGACATTATGTAGAACCAAATGAGCAGGACATAAGAAGTGAAAAGAAAGTAGAAGAGCTGCTGAATGAGCGTTTTACTGAATGGCAGGAAAATGGATATATACCAAGTAAAAAAATTTCTCGTGGGTATAATACTGAGCAACCAGTTAGAGAGAGAGGTTGGACATATTGGCATCACCTATATAATCCTAGACAACTTTTAGTATTAGGTTTGTTTGGACTTTATATTAAAGAAGAATCACAAAAAGCAGCGTTGTTATTAGGAAGAGGAAAGCTAGCTGATTTAGGTTCAAGGCTCTGTGTTTGGCATCAAGGAGCACATGTAGAGAACTCTCAAAACACTTTTTTAAATCAGGCATTAAATACCTTATATAATTATGGAACTAGAGCTTTAGAAAATCTGGCTACACCTTGGTTCTATCGCTTAAGTAGTTATGACTTTAATCATAAGTCTAATGTGTCAGTTTCTGATGCAAGGTCAATAGAAGTTATAAATGATCTTTGGATAACTGACCCACCATATGCAGATGCAGTTAATTATCATGAACTTAGTGATTTTTTCTTAGTATGGTATGAAAAATTCTTATCGGAAACTTTCCCTAGTTGGTATACAGATAACAAGCAAATTCTCGCTGTTAAGGGAAGCGGTGAAGACTTTAAGCGTTCTATGATTGATATATATTCTAATCTTGCAAAAAATATGCCTGATAATGGTCTACAGATGGTACAGTTTACCCATCAAGACCCATCAGTTTGGGCAGATTTAGCAATGATACTATGGGCAAGTGGATTAAGAGTAACAGCTGCATGGACGATTGCGACTGAAACTTCATCTGGAGGCTTAAAGTCAGGAAACTATGTGCAAGGAACTGTATTGCTTGTTCTTCGTAAGAGACTAGAGAAAGAAACAGCATTCATTAGTGAAATTTATGCTGAAATAGAAGATGAAGTAAAAGAACAGCTAGATCAGATGACAACTCTTGATGATAAAGAAGACCCTAACTTTGCAGATACAGACTATCAGCTTGCAGCTTATGCAGCAGCACTTAGAGTTCTTACATGGTATGACATAGATGGGTACGATGTAGAGCATGAGCTTTTTAGAAATAAAGAGAAGGGTGAGAAAAACAAGTTTGAAGAGATGATTGATAAAGCAGTAGAGATTGCAACCAATCACTTAATTCCTGATGGGATAAATAAGATGTATTGGCGTGATCTTGGTGCACAAGAGAGACTTTATCTTAAAGGTTTAGAGCTTGAAAAGCACGGTGAGATGAGAAGTGGTGCATACCAAGAGCTCGCTCGTGGATTTGGTGTCAGAGACTATCAATCCTTGCAAGCTGGAAACAGTGCAAATGCTATTCGATTTAAAACACCTAGTGAGTTCAAGAAAAGTAATCTAAATAGCGGAGACTTTGGGGACACTACACTAAGACAGCTACTGTTCTCAGTGTATGAAGTGACAAGAACAGAGGAACTTAGCGAGGGACTTAATTACTTAAGAGCTGAAGTGCCTAACTACTGGAATAAACGTAAGCTATTTATAGCAATGCTTGACTATGTGATTCGTTTTGAAAGTATAGAGCATATGTCACACTGGCAAGATGATGTAGCAAGTGCAAAACTATTAGCTGGTGCTATACAAAACGATACACCTGGTGCATAATGATAAATAGATTCTCATCTCGTCAGCAACAACTTGGACAAAGTTACATTTCAGATAGATTGAAAAAGGCTAAAAGCTATGACCGTATAGCTGGTTTCTTTCGTTCCTCTATGCTTGAAATTGCTGGTGAAGCAGTAGAATCTATGGATGGAGTTGTAAGAGTTGTTTGTAACTCTGACCTTGATGAAAGGGATGTGGCTACTGCAAAATCAGCTCAGCTTGCAATGAGAAAGAGTTGGTGTAGTGGTGAACCTGAGAATTTACCAACGTCATCAGCCCCACGCTTTAAGAAACTCTACGAGCTACTTTCATCTAAGAAGCTACAAATAAAGGTGCTGCCAGATAAAACATTTGGACTTATACATGGTAAGGCTGGTGTGATTACACTTGCAGATGGAACAAAAACATCATTTCTTGGTAGTGTTAATGAAAGCATTACTGCATGGAAGATTAACTATGAACTTATGTGGGAAGATAACTCAGCAGAATCTGTAGAGTGGGTGCAAAACGAATTTGATACTTTGTGGAATCATCCAAGTGCAACATGGTTAAGTGACTTTGTTATAGAAGATATTGGTCGTATTGCTGAGAGAAAAGAGATAGATTATGAAGAGTGGAAGAAAGAAGAGGACCCAGCTTCAAGTATAGTTGAGATACCAGTGTATAGAAAAGAGTATGGTCTTTGGTCACACCAGAAATACTTTGTAGACTTAGCATTTAAAGCACATAAAGATGGTGGTGCACGCTTTGTCTTGGCTGATCAAGTTGGACTTGGAAAAACTGTGCAGTTAGCACTTGCAGCTATGCTTATGGCATTGCATGGGAATAAACCAGTTGTTGCTATAGTACCAAAGACTCTAACCCTACAATGGCAACAAGAACTTTTAGACCTACTTGCCATGCCATCAGCTGTATGGAATGGCAAGCAATGGATAGATGAGCAAGGGATAGAACATCCTGCTATTGGTCCTGAGGGTATACGAAAATGTCCTAGACGATTTGGAATAGTATCTCAAGGATTAGTGATACATGGTTCTGAGTCTACAGAGTTGCTAAAACATATGGACTTTGAGTGTATTATAGTTGATGAGGGACATAAAGCAAGACGAAAAAATTTCGGTAGAGATAAGTGGGGTGATAATCCAGAATCAAATAAACTTATGAAGTATCTTCTTGCTATTTCACAGAGAACGAAAAGTATGATGATAGGTACTGCTACACCAGTTCAGCTAGACCCTATTGAAGCATGGGACTTGTTGAATATATTATCTCAAGGGAATGATATAGTCTTTGGGGATAACTGGAGTAAATGGCGTAAAGCAGATAAGTCTTTGCCGATTGTTTTAGGGGAAGAGCCTCTACCAACACATTTTAATGCAGCATGGGATTGGATGAGAAATCCTTTCCCACCCCAAAACGAAGCACGAGCATTTGATAGTGTAAGAAGGTCACTAAGGTTAGGACCAAGTGATAATGTGGTGTTGTTTGAAGCACTAGATAAAATGAAAAGACCAGATGTAGATTTGCTAAAACGAGAAAGCAGAACATTTGGAAATGATCATAACCCTTTCATACGCCATATAGTAAGACGAACAAGAGAATATCTTGAAAATACAGTTGACCCTGAGACTGGTGAGCCTTATTTACAGCCCGTAAGGGTTAGGCTTCATGGCGAAGATAGTAGTGATGCTCTTGTGTTACCAACATATCTTGAAGATGCATATCATCATGCTGAAGAGTTTTGTAGGTTACTTCAAGAAAGAGTTAAAAGTGCAGGTTTTCTAAAGACTTTACTTCTTAGACGTATGGGAAGCTCAATAATTGCTGGGAGGAATACTGCTCAGAAAATGTTGGATGAATGGGGAAATGAAGAGGTTATGGAAAGTATCCTTAACGAGGAAGATGATGATGTTTTAGGTAACTCTAGTATGAGAGATATTACACCTCAAGAGCAAACAGAACTTGAACTTACAGTTGCAGCATTAAATGACAATATTTCAGCAGACCCTAAATATAAAGTTGTAGTCGAGTATCTTATACAAAAGAAATGGCTTGAACTTGGTTGTATTATCTTCTCTCAATATTACGATTCAGCATATTGGCTTGCAGAAGAATTATCAAAGAATGAGTTAAAGAGTGAAGCTATAGGAATCTATGCTGGTAGTACACGCTCAGGCATCATGGAAAATGGCTATTTTGTGAAAAAAGAAAGAGATACACTTAAGCAGATGGTGCGTTCAGGGGAACTTCGATTATTGATAGGTACAGATGCAGCAAGTGAGGGACTGAACTTACAGAGGCTGGGAACGCTTATAAATCTGGATTTACCTTGGAATCCTACAAAGCTTGAACAGAGAAAAGGTCGTATACAGCGTATTGGTCAAAGTCGTGCAACTGTAGACGTGCTAAACCTTCGTTATCGTGGTTCAGTTGAAGATAGGGTACATGAGTTACTCTCAAGTAGATTGGCATCTATAAGGGATATGTTTGGTCAAATCCCTGATGTGCTTGAAGATGTGTGGGTTGATGTAGCAAAAGGCGAGATAGATGAAGCAGAAAGACATATCAATGAAGTACAAAATATCAAGCATCCATTTGATGAAAGGTACTCAGAAGTTAAAGATATTGACTGGGATACATGTACAACTGTACTTAGTAGTTCCGACATAAAAGATCATATGATGAAGAAGTGGTAACCGGTAGAATATTTATTCAACTTGATAATTTAAACAATCAAAGTTTATTAAAAATTGAAAAATCTCATTCTAAAAAGACCTAATTATCTTAGTAAAATATAAGGAATATAAATGAGTTAAGTATTTTCTATATTTTATTCTTTAATTATTTTTTAACAGCTGGAGTGCTTGATGGAACAATGCTTTCTGTCCCACACTTAGGGCATACTTTCTTTTTGTTGAATTGTCTATATATTGAAAAGGCAAAAGCTACTAATATTGATAATCCTAGAGAGGTTTGTGCTAAAATTAATGCAATTATCCAAATGATTAATTCGATGAAAAAAGTGTCAGGATATTTAAGCTTTTTTGCAACCATAGAATAACATGCAGTACATACGCAAGAACCCTTAGTATTATTTATGATATTTCCTTTAATATTAAATTATATTAGAAAATAATTACTTAAGTAATGAAATTTTTTATCAATTTTGGTCTTTGCTTTTTGAAACTTTTATTTATAAGTCTCTGTTGGATATTTTTATTAGAAAGCTACTCCACCAGCTGGTAAGTATTTTTAAATCTTCAACATATTCTGCTTTATGGTCATAAGCTTTTTGTGTGGTATTATGCATAAGACGGTGAAATCGGACACCTGTACCGTTTGAGATCGGACAGTTTGAAAGTAGATATTTTCTGTAGCCGTATTTTATCATAAGTGTCCGATTTGAATCTTAAACCTCTTCATTTTT
>Ga0114934_10001986_pt1 | contig 13236 bp, 12 predicted proteins | sample 4SBtaG_2_FD_99695 | JGI IMG/M metagenome (GOLD analysis project Ga0114934, IMG submission 99695) | Deep subsurface microbial communities from Kolumbo volcano to uncover new lineages of life (NeLLi) - 4SBTROV10_white metaG | ecosystem: Environmental > Aquatic > Marine > Volcanic ... | reverse complement strand
CTGCAAAAATTGTTCTGCGATAGTCAGAGCATAAATAAATCCTGTGCAGGCCGCAGACAAATCAAAGGCAGCCGAATTAATAGCCCCAATATTGTTCTGAATTTTGCAGGCAGTAGAAGGAAACACCATATCAGGCGACAAAGTAGAAACTAAAATTAAATCAATCTCTTCTGGGCTTATTTCAATTTTCTTTAATAGATTTTGAGCTGCTTTCGTACCTAAATCTGAAGCTGCCTCAGTCTCACGAGCTTGGCGTCTAGCTTTGATACCTGTTCGTTGAACAATCCATTCGTCACTCGTATCCATAATTTTTTCTAAATCATGATTTGTAAGTATTTTTTCTGGCGTATATGTATCAATACCTAAAATTTTAATTCCCATGAAATACCTCTTTGCTAAAAAATTAACTATATATACTAAAAAAAATATCTTTTTTCAAAAAAAACTTTTATAATTACCTATCTTGACATTTTCAGCTGCCGCCCTTATATTTATTTCTAACTACGTGAAGGAGAATTCTATGCCGACCTATAAATATGAGTGTCAAAACTGCGGTTATATTTTCACAGAATTACAAAACATGACAGAAAAACCACTTCGTAAATGTCCAAAATGTGGCAAACTAAAACTAAAAAGACTCATTGGTAAAGGTATGGGCATTATTTATAAAGGTAGTGGGTTCTATACAACTGACTATAACAAAAAAAAAGCAACAGAACAAACACAATCCACTTCAAAACCAAAAACAAAGCCTACAAAAAAAAACAAAAAAAAAACTAAATCGTAATATAAGCTGTCTTTAAAATTGTTCCGATATTTTTTGGTTTTATTCCAATCTGGCCTTCAAAAAACTTTTTAATACTTACATTACAATCTAACACAATTTCATATTGCTTTCTATTAATTTTTTTAAAAGAATTCACATGACCATTCTCTTTTATCCTTTTCGTATGCACAGAGGAAAGATGATGAAATCCGCAGAGATATCGAAAAAATCGAATCTGCGAAAAAATCTTTTTATTTTTTTGATATGTCATTTTTATTATTTCCATGCCATCAGGAAAAAAATTATTTAATTTTCTAGCATATTCGTCTAAGTCAATAGATTCGGTAAGCTGAACCAAAAAAATTTCTTGTTCACTTTCAATTCCTAAAGGAACAGGATTAAGAAAAGAAAATTTCTTGTGTGGTGAAAACCCTTCTGACATTCTAACAGGAATATCAATCGCATTAAAAGCTTTATCAAGCACGCTCAAAATATCCAATTGTGACAAATAACGAATGAGACCTAATTTCGTAAAAATAACCAAAACAAAAAAAATTCCTTTATTCACTCTTTCATAAACGGGAGAAGGTTGGAAAAATTTAGCAGGTTCAAATAAATTTTTTACATTTTTTTTATAACATACACCACAATTATAACATGGTCTAATTTTACAGCTTTCTGTTGACAACAAATGTTTAGCTTTTTCATTTTCATTTTTAAAAAAATCTTCTTCATAACCAAAATATAAATGTTTCCAGGGCACATCTTTTTTTCTATATTTTTCTATATAAGGCTTCCAAATTTTATATTGAAATTTGTCATCCCAAGTATCAAAAAAAGCTCCCTTTTTCCATGCTTTATAAATATAACTACCCATATCTCTATCAGCCAATGCTAAAATACTTTCTAGATGTGCCATTTCCACGTCATGCCATTTAATCTGCACATTTTTTCTTTTTACAGTTTTACGAATTCTATTTAAATCCTTCAGTAGCAATTTAGGATTTTTAAACTCTATCCATTGAAAGGGTGTATTCGGTTTAGGAATAAAAGGTGTTAAATGAAAATTAATGACCACTCTTTTATCAATAGAACGCACAAAATCTACAAATTCAAGCATACCTTTAATATTATCGTCAATCTCATTCTCAATGGGGAATCCAAACATGAGATAAATTTTAAACCGACGCCAGCCCTTTTCAATTACAGTTTTTATTATGTCTAAAAAATTCTGATAATCTAAATCCTTATTAAGAAACCGCCGAACTGTTTGCGACATAGACTCCAAAGCAAAAGTTAAACCTGTTTTTTTGCGAGACTGAAATCTTTCTAAAATATCAATACCAAAAGCATCAATCCTCAAGGAGGGTAAAGAAAAATTAATATTTTTATTAGGAAACATTTCATAAAGACGACCTAAAAGATAAGATAAGTTATCATAATTACTTATACTCAAAGACAACAAACTAATATCATCAAAACCAGTATTTTCTATAAGCGATTTCGCGAGCTCTAATAAAATATCAACCTTGCGTTCCCTGTATGGTCTATAAAAATATCCTGCTTGACAAAAACGACAATTATTTAAACAACCTCTATCAATTTCCAAAATACCACGATTATTAGAAGTATGAATTAAAGGAACGATTTGTTTTGAGGGAAAAGAAATTTGATTTAAATCAGGAACAACAGCTACATTCACCTTATGTTTTCCCATAGAAGGAATATAGACACCATCAATATTTTTGATATTTTCAAAATATTCTTTTCTTGCCATGTTTTTGTTAAATAGAGAAAGAATTTTAGGTAGTACTATTTCTGAGTCACCAATTACAAAAAAATCAAAAAAATCTGTATAAGGCTCTGGGTTAACCAAAGAAGGCCCACCACCAATTACAAGAGGGCCTTTTTTCCTTTTTTTAGCAAGAGGATGAATATGGGCTAAATGCAAAGTTTGAAGAACATTTGTAATATGTAACTCTGTCTGCATTGTAAATCCCAAAAAATCAAATTCTCTTAAAGATGTATGAGTCTCAAGAGAAAATAAAGGCAAATGGGACTTCTTTAGCAATTTTTGCATATCTATTTCAGGAACAAAAACTCGTTCAGCATAAACTGTCTCTAAATTATTTAAAAGGTTATACAAAATACGAAAAGATAAATTTCCGATCCCTAATTCATAGATATCAGGATAACAGAGGGCTACGTGGACAATAGCCTTAGTTATTTTTTTTTCAACATGATTAATCTCATTACCAAGATATTGAGCTGGTTTATGGACTTTATCTAAAAGATCCCATATATTTTTTTTCATAAATGCACAAACCTATGTCTCTTAATGTTCATGACGACGCCCATAGAAAACATAAACATCAAAAGAGATGAACCACCATAACTCAAGAAAGGGAGAGGCAAGCCTATCACAGGCAAAATTCCAGTACACATTCCTAAATTCACAAGAATATGAAAAAAGAAGACAGTCACAATTCCAGTGGCTACAAGAGATCCAAACATATCTTTAGAAATTCTAATAATAGCGAATATATTTTTTATAATCAGAGCGAAGAATAAAAAAATAAAAGATACAAGAATGAATCCAAATTGCTCTGCTATAGTCGAAAAAATAAAATCTGTGTTTTGCGCTGGCAAAAATCCAAATTGCGTTTGACTCCCATGTAAAAAACCTCGTCCAAAAATTTTCCCAGCACCAATAGAAATTTTTGATTGAATTAAATTATATCCAGCTCCCAATCGATCAATATTAGGATTTATAAAAACTAAAAGTCTTTTTTTATGATACAATTTTAAAAAATGAAATAAAAAAATAGAAAAAAGCAAGCTTAATTCTAAAACTAAAATGATAATACCCAATTGTTGATAAATTTTTTTTTGTGTAAGCAGAAAAAGCAAAAATAACAAAATAATGAAAAAGGCTAAAAGAAAAATAATAAATAATAAAATCTTATTATCTAAAAACAGTCTATATAACCAAAAATGCGAATCGGGCTCCATAATTTGATAATAGCTCATCCATAATGGTAATCCTATGGACAAAAAAGAAATTACTAAAAACAAAATAATATATAAATCATCCATTCCTGAAACATAAAGCATAGCAACAAGAATAGGAATCAAAACAAGGGCACTTCCCAAATCAGGTTGCATAAGAATAAGAAAAGCAGGAAAAAGGATAATGAAAATTGGAATCAAATAATCTTTTAAAGATGCTAATTTTCCGGCATTGTCACTTAAATATTTAGCCAACATCATAATAGCAGAAATTTTCATAAACTCAGCTGTTTGAAGATGAACACCTCCAAGAGCAATCCAACCTCGTGTATTACGCATATTTTTTCCAATAAGAAGAGTTAAAATTAAAAGTAAAATATTTGCAAAATAAATATATTCAGCATACTTCAAATAAAAATTATAGTTAAAAAAAAGTGTAACAAAAAACAAAATTAAACCTAAAAAAAACCACATAGCTTGTTTTAAATATTGTGTACCATGTGGACCCGATGAATAAATGCCAATAATACCTATTAATATCAATAAAATCATTGAAATAAAAATAGTAAAATCAAAATTGGATGTCTTTAAGGGGGTCATTATTTTTTTCCTCATTTATTTGTTGTCTACGCTCATAAAGCATCTCTTGATGTTCTTTTATTTTTTCAAAAAAGTATTTTTTCAATTCTTTAGCATCTTGGTTATATAAATAAGCTTGTAAAACAGATGCTGCAATAGGGGCGGCATGCTCTCCGCCACCACCACCGTGTTCAATGAAAACCACAATAGCCAAAGGCCCATGTTTTGATGTTTTAGGAATATAACCAATAAACCAAGAATGAGGTGTTCCTTTATAAAGTTGGGCTGTGCCTGTCTTTCCATAAAGATTTAATTTTGAACTACGCCCAACAACTTTGGCAGTTCCAAAATGCCACACATTTCTCAAGCCTTTATTAATAATTTCAAGATTTTTTTTACTAATCGAAATATTGTGTATCGTTTTAGGTTGAGTAACCTGCACAATTTCACCAGTCTCGGGATCAATTATTTCCTTAAGCAAATGGGGTTTATTGATAATACCTTTATTAGCAATTGCACTAATCACATTTAACATTTGGATTGGGGTAGCCAATAAAAAACCTTGTCCAATAGACATATTAATTGTATCACCATCATACCAGGCTTCCTTAAAAATTTTTCTCTTCCATGCATGAGAAGGTATAAAACCACTTGATTCTCCAGGAAGGTCAATTCCTGTGACAGCACCCAAACCATATTGTCTAGCATATTTGGAAATAGTTTCAGAACCTAAACGATAACCTACATTGTAATAATAGATATCACAAGAAACTTGAAGCGACTTAACAGCATTAACCCATCCATGTATCCCCCAACATTTAAAAATTCTATCATCATTTTCAAATTTAAAAAAACCCCGACACAAAAATTGGGAGTGTTTATCTACAATTTCTTCCTGTAACCCCGCAGTTAAAGTAATAATTTTAAAAGTTGAACTCGGTGGATATTTAGCAGCAATAGCTCTATTTAGAAAAGGGAAATTGGGATTTTGTACTAATTTATTATAATGAGACGAATTAATTTTACCAACAAACCAATTTGGATTGAAAGTAGGAGAAGAAGCCATCGCTAAAATTTCTCCTGTCGATGGGTCAGAGACAATAACAGCCCCCACTTCTTTATGTAAAACCTGTTCCACTATTGTTTGAAGTCTTGTATCAATCGTTAGAACAAGCGAATTTCCTTTTCTGGGCTGAGAAACAATCTCTTCTTTTTTCACACGATTCCAGGCATTAACAATTCGAAGACGCTGGCCAACCTTTCCTCTTAAAATTTTATCATAATATTTTTCAATTCCTGTTTTTCCTATGACGCTTTCTTGATAGTATTCGGAATCAGAACCATATCGGTTTAGTTCATTTTTACTAATTACTCCCACATACCCCAAAACATGGGCAGCCATCTTTTTAAAAGGATAAAATCGTTCAGAAGAGTCTTGCCACAGCAAACCTTTTAACAAATTTTTATTTTCTGCTATCTTAAATAATTGCTTTTTATTCATATTTTTGATGAGAAGGATTGGTTTTGTTCTGCTATAATAAGGAGATGCCCTAGCATTGGATAATTTGGACTGCAAATTGGAAAAAGATAAATTTAAAAGAATAGCAGTTTGTTCCAAAGTTTTTTTAATTTCCTCAGATTTCAATTTCCCAGGAAAAAGAAATAAATCAGTAGAATGTTTATTCCCAATAAGAACGGTATTAGTTTGAGACCCAAGTTTAAAATATCGGTCATAAACCATGCCCCGCTCTGCAGGCATTACAATGTGCTGCTGCTGATTATTAATAGCTTGATCTAAATAATAATTCCCCCTAATAACAGACAAAAGAAAAACTTGTCCCCATAGGATAAAAAGAATAACAAAGAAAAAAATAATTAAATTACGTATTTTTTTTTCAAAAAAGAGATTTTTATCAAAAGGATTTCTTGCCAATCTATTTTCCTTTTCCAAAAAACATTATTTTATTATGGGCTCTTTTAAGAAAAGGGAAGATAAAGGGAGCCAATATTCCATTATAAAGGGCACTCGGAAAAGCGAGCTGAATAAAATTTTTCCAAAAAACAATATTCCCTACAAGCACACTCTCCAAAATCAAATAAAAAAAAGAATACACAATACTAACTAAAAAAACAAATAAAAACGCAAAGAAAAAATTTTCAATATAAAATTTATCTTTAAAAAGATTCACCACAAAACTGATAATAGTTTTTAAAAATGCATTCAGGCCAAAAAGACCTACAGAAAGAAAATCTTCCAAAAGTCCCACAAAAAAACCTGTTCCTTCTCCTACAATAGGATTTTTTTCTTGAATATTCACAAAAATAACTATGAGTAAAATAAAGTTTGGCTGAACTTGTTCCATGAGTGTAAAAAATTTAATAATATCAGTTGTCTGTATAATATTGGCTATCAAAATTATGGAAAGATAAAACAAATAAATCATTATGGCCTCATCATTTTATTCAATTCTTCTGATTGATGTTTTTGGATAATGAATACCTGTTCTAGTTTAGAAAAATTGATTATGGGCAATACTTTTATCTCATTATAATAAAATCCACTTTTACTATTATCCACATCAACTACAAGCCCAATATTAATTCCTTTAGGATATAATCCACCTTGACCTGAAGTAATAACTCTATCTCCAAAATTCACCAAAGCATTTTTTTCAACATAAATAAAAGAAACATAATGTTTTTTTAGCCCTTTTCCTTTTATCAAACCAGTATATCCTGATTTTTGAAGCAAAGCAGAAATATAACTATCATTATCTGTTAAAAGCAAAATCTTAGAAAAATTCATTCCGACTTCAAGGGTTTTGCCCACAACACCATTTTCACCATTTTGATATGCAATGACAGGCATGTTTTTTTCAACACCATCCTTTTTCCCTTTATCCACAATAATTGTATCAAAATAATTTTTAGGATCTTTTCCAACAATAGTAGCAGAAATGGTATTAAACTTTATACTATTTTTATATTCTAAAAGAGTTTTTAATTTTTTATTCTCTTTACGCAATTCATCAATTTCAATACTAGCATCTTCAAGTAATTGAATTTTTTCATAAGAAAGTTGTAATTCTTTTTTGATATCACGCATTTTTTTTATGCTGTACCAAAAATCTCCAATAGAATTTTCTACATCTGAAAAAAAACTTTGACTTTCACTAACTATATTGAAGAAAAAAATTTTTGTTTTTTCTAAAAAGGTTGTACTATTAACAATCATAAAAAAAAAAGACACAAGAAGATAAGTAATCAATAATATATATCTCTTATTCAGAGAGATAAAAGAACGAATCATCGCTTAATAATAATTTATAGGCACTTTTATTTACAAATTCAAGCTCATCAAGAAATTTTTTAGTGCCCATAACAACAGAAGTAAGAGGGTTTTCAGATAAAATAGCAGGTACATTAGTCATTTTAGAAATCAGTAAATCTAAACCTCGTAAAAGAGATCCTCCACCACTCAACACAATACCGCGATCACAAATGTCAGAAGCCAATTCTGGAGGCGTCTTTTCCAAAGTGGCTTTTACAGCTTCAATAACTTGATTAAGAGGATCCTGTATGGCTTTACGAATTTCAGGTGCATCTAAAACAATTCCTTTTGGCAAACCTGTTAAAGCATCTCTTCCTTTAATCTCCATTTTACTTCTTTTTTCGCCTTTAAAGGGAAAAGCCGAACCAATCGTGATCTTTACAGTTTCTGCTGTTTGTTCTCCTATAACAAGGTTATAGCGTTTACGCAAAAACTGCACCACAGCCTCATTAAACTCATCTCCACCAACTCGAATGGAATTAGAAAGCACCATGCCTCCCAGAGAAATAACAGCAATTTCAGTAGTTCCTCCACCTATATCTACAATCATATTTCCAGCAGGCTCTTGAATAGGCAAATCTGCACCTATGGCTGAAGCTAAAGCTTCTTGTATAAGCAGATTGTCTCTTGCACCAGCTTGCATAACAGCTTCTTTTACAGCTCTGCGTTCAACTTCAGTAATCCCCGAAGGAATTCCTATTACAACGCGAGGCTTTAGAAGGGTTCGACGATTATGCACTTTTTGCATAAAATAACGAATCATTTTTTCCACAGTTTCGAAATCAGAAATAACACCATCCTTCATAGGGCGTGTAGCAATTATATCACCTGGAGTCTTACCTACCATCCGTTTAGCTTCTTTTCCAATAGCTAAAACGCGACCTGTTCGCGCATGAATAGCCACAACTGAAGGCTCACTTAATATAATCCCTTGTCCTTTTACATAAACCAAAGTATTCGATGTTCCTAAATCGATGCCAAGATCATTGGCAAATAATTCATAAAACTTATCAAAAATCATTTTAAAAATTTCTCCTTTGCTTTTATATAAACACTATTCACAACTTTATTGCTGTATCCTGAATTCAATAATTCATTTAATAAAGTTAAACTTTGAGAATCTCCCATATAAAACAAAACTAAAGCCGCCATATATTTAGCATCAAGATTCTCAGGATAAGAATCTCTAAATTTTCGTACAAATTTTAAAGCGGTCTTATAGTTTTCTTTCCTTATATAATAGGAAATTAACTCATTATACACAGAAACGTCTAAATCTCTATTTTTCTTCTGAATATTGGTGATCAAAGCAAAAACCTGAATTGCTTTATCAATTTGTTCCTTCTTTTTATAAGCAATTCCCAATGTATATACAATATCAGTATCATAGTAGTTCTGTTTCATAAATTCTGTGTTGATGCTAATAATACTATTAAAATTTTTATTTTTCAAATAAATATAATTTAAAATTTTTATAATTTTAATCTTTTGAGAATATCCAGATTTTAAGGCTTTTATGAGAAAATCAATAGTTTGAGGCCGATAAACTGCACCTAATTCGTAATAGGTTATACCAATCCAAAAATATAACCGAGGTTTTAAATTATCATTTTTAGAATTTAAAATTGAATCAAAATATTTTAACGCCTGTTGCAAATATGTCCTTCGCAAAGCTGAATTAGAATGCAAAGCTTGTACAAAAGATAGCCTGCCAAGAAGTAGTATAATTTTTTCTTTTTTCGTTTGTTGCAACTTAGAGTTTTTGTTTAATTCTTTCTCTAATTTTTGTTTTAGTTTAAATATTTTTTTCTCATCATAATTTACAAGAAGTTTTTGAGATTTAGCAAGATAATAATTCAAAGAATAATTAGTCTTAAAAAAATAAACTGTAATTAATAAAAAAAGGACGCCTAAAAGAATATAAAGAAATTGGACAATTTTATTATTCATATTAAAATATTTTAATCAACTTTTTGCATTTTGTCAATTTTTCCATTGATGGTATTTTTTAATTTTGACTAATTAAAAAAAATATAGTATTATAAAATTTAAGTTCAAATATAAGTCTCTATAAAAAATAAGGAGTTTATATGTTAAGTCATAATATGAGAAAAACTATGTTATGGATAATTTTAGGTATTGTTATTGTAAGTTTTGTTTTCTTTTCTGGCTATTCTAGAGTGAATACATCACCAGATTCACGAGTTATTGGCAAAGTCAATCACACACCAATATATTTATCTGATTTTAAAACAAAAGTAAATAATCTTTTGGACACATACAGAGAGCAAGCTAGACAAGCCCCAGATCAAAATGCCTTCAATCAACAAATCTATAACATGGCTTTTAGCTCCCTTATACAAGAAAAATTTATTGTGCAAATGGCGAAAAAATATAAAGTAGCAGCCAGTGAAAGAGATATTTTTGGTGCCATTACTCGTTTAAAGCAATTCCAAACAGAAGACGGCCATTTTAATGAAGCTTATTTTAGGCAAATCCCTACTTTTTATAAAAATCAAATAGAAAAAAATCAAAAAGAAAAATTAGCTCTCCAATATATGCAACTACGATTTGCTGATTCTGGCAAAGTTACAGATAATGATCTAAAAGCCTATTTTGAACAAAAAAATACAAAAGTCAAAGTCGCTTTTGTCTATAAAACAAATAGCACAGACAATAGTTTGGGGACAGAAAGCACATTATCTGAAAATAGTGCAATACAAAAATTTTCTCAATTAATAAAACAAGGAATTCCTTTTAATACTGCAGCTACTCGCACTGGATTACGTGTCTATACCACTGATTACTTTTATTTTGGAGGACCTGTAAAAGGAATGCAAGAAAACGATACTACCCCCAAAGTTTTGGAAAATTTAGCTGCTTATAAAACTGCCTTTTCAATGAAAGCAGGTCAAATTAGTAAACCGATTAATCTAGGCAAAGGACAAGGTGTATTATTAGTATTAAATCGCAAAGCTCCTAACTGGAAAAACTTTTATACCCAGGCGATTGGTTTACGAAAAGAATTACAACAGCAATATATGCAATATTATTTTTCAGACTGGCTTAATTTTAATATTCACAATGCAAAAATACAAAATAATTTAAAACAATTTTTAGGCCAAAATGGGTAAAAAGCCTGCTTCTCAAAATAAGGTATAAGCATGGCAATTAATGAATCATCAGAATTAGCAAAAAATAAAAAAGCTTATCATCTTTATACTGTATTAGAAACTTATGAGGCAGGAATTGAATTGTATGGCACAGAAGTAAAATCTTGCAGAGCTCATAATATTAACTTCAAAGACGCCTATGCCGATATACGAAATGGCGAAATTTTTGTTAAAAATCTACATATTGGGCCTTACAAAAATGGCACAACAAATTCCCATGAACCAGAACGAAAAAGAAAATTATTGCTTCATAAAAAAGAAATTTTAAAATTGGCAAACAAATCAATAAATACTGGTTATACAATAGTGCCTTTATCTGTTTACACTGTGGGAAATAAAATAAAAGTAAAAATAGGTCTTGTTGTAGGAAAGAAAAAATATGACAAAAGAGAAGACCACAAGAAAAAAGATGCCCAATTAGCCATAAATCGAGCAATAAAAAAGAATTTAAAGGGATATTGAATTTTATCCCCCATATAGGGGTATAATGCTCTTTATGGATACACCTTTAATTTTGAAATAATATAATAAAAAAAATCTTGAAAAATATAAAACAATTAAATATAATAAAACTATGAAGAAAGCAAACAATTTCTATGATAAACTCTACCGCTACCTGTTCAAAAAAAATAGATTTGTAGAAGATTTAGTGAAATTTGCCTTCCCAAAAAATTATATAAAAAAATTGATTGGACTACAATAAAAGCTATGAAGACCCATTTTGTATCAAAAAATCTTAAAAGTAGAGAGGCTGATGCAATTTATGAAGTACAACTAAAAAATAAGGAAAAGATATACCTTTATTTTTTATTAGAATTTCAAAGTTATGTAGATAAACTAATGGCACTGCGATTATATATTTATACTGCAATGTTGTATAATGAATTATTGAGTTCAGATCGAATTAAGGAAGAAATTCCAATTATAATTCCCATAGTATTTTATATCGGGGATAAGACATGGACTGGGTCCACTAATCTCACAGATTTAATGGATCAAGAAGTTTTGAAGATAGTAAAAAATTATGTGCCAGAATTAAAATATATGTTGATTGACAAAAATAGATATACTATATTAGATTTGAAAAAGATGCAGGATTCCATAAGTGGAATCTTATATTTAGAGAAAATGACAGGTGAAGATGTAGAAAAACATTTAAAGGAATTTGGCAGACTATTTTTGAAAGGATTGAAACGAGAAAATAGGACTGTTTTATTAGAATACATAAAATATTTAGTTGAATACAAGTTTGAAAAAAAAATAAATACAGAAAAATTAGATGTCAAGGAGGTAAAAAGTATGTTAGCAGATGTATTTGATAAAGTGGCAGAAAAAGCCACACAAAGAGGAATGAAAAGAGGACTGCAACAAGGTAAGCGACTAGGTAAGCAAGAGGGCATACAAGAGGGCATACAAGAGGGTATGCAAAAGGGTATGCAAAAAGTTGCAAAAAAAATGTTAGATACTGGTATTGATACTGCGACAATAGCAAAAGTAACAGGATTAAAGAAAACTGAGATAAATCAATTAAAACGCAAGAAAAAATCTTGATATCAAGTGGGACAATACTAAAAACAAATCTATCCTATCATTGTGAGAATTATTTACACCTATCTTACAAAAACTATAGACAAAAAAGTAATTATGTGTCATATCCTCCAGCTGACTGTAAGCACAGATAGGATACTCTTTATGGACAATTCTCTAATTTGGGAATAATATAGAAAAAAAAACCTTGACTATATTCTATAAAAATAGTATATTATTTAAAACGGAATTAATTTAAAGGAGGTGACTTCCTATTGTCGGAATGCAAAACCGACACCAACTTTCTCCCTACGAGGAGACAAAAAATTAAAAGGAGGAAAGAATGAAAAAAATTCTTTCAATTATTTTCATCATTACATTTGTATTTGCATCTATCAGTATGGCTGACAGCACTACAGCAACCTCTCTGGGCAACCCTACAATGTTGCTAAATGACACAAGTATCATAGGAACTTATCCTGGTGCTTTACAAATGTTCCCTAATGCTATTTGGGCTAAAATCACAGGTGCAGCCACATACTCCCTTGGTGCAGCTTATATTGTAAATGATATGGTTGGATTATTAGTGAATTATATTGATGCCAATACTTCTGCCACTTATGCTAATCCAAAAATAATAGCATCTTATACAATCTTCTTAAATCAACATATTGTTATGGGTTATGGCGCTAAATTAGGAAATTTATATGCTGGTGCAATGATAATTAATTCTCTTGCTGATGCAACTCTTTCTACAAAAACTATTGATTCTAATACAAAAGAAGAACTATCTGGAACAATTTATGGTGGATTAAAAACTTCATTAAAACCTTCAGCTGTTTTAGATATGG
>Ga0114934_10001985_pt1 | contig 13238 bp, 16 predicted proteins | sample 4SBtaG_2_FD_99695 | JGI IMG/M metagenome (GOLD analysis project Ga0114934, IMG submission 99695) | Deep subsurface microbial communities from Kolumbo volcano to uncover new lineages of life (NeLLi) - 4SBTROV10_white metaG | ecosystem: Environmental > Aquatic > Marine > Volcanic ... | reverse complement strand
CTCTTCAACCTTCAAGAAGAAAGGGAGAAAACGGCATGATAAAGGCAATTTACCCTGGATCCTTCGATCCCATCACATTTGGCCACACTGACATCATACGCAGAGGTCTCGGAGTTTTCGATCATATTGTTGTTGCTGTGGCCCATAATATGGAAAAGAGTGCCCTCTTCACAATCGAAGAACGGATATCGCTCATTGAAGAAGCTACCAAGGATATGGGCAATGTAACCGTAGACAGTTTCAAGGGACTTCTTGTCGACTATGTTCAGAAGGTCAAAGGAAACATCATCATACGGGGACTCCGTGCAACCTCAGATTTTGAATACGAATTCCACATGGCTTCGATTAACCGTCACTTGAATGACCACTTCGACACCTTTTTCATGATGACCGCCAAGGATTACTTCTTTGTCAGCTCCCGTACCATAAAGGAAGTAGCCATGTTAGGGGGAAGTGTAAAAGGGCTCGTTCCAGAAAATGTGGAAAAGGCCTTAAAGGCCAAATTTCACGCCCTAACGGACTAAAGAAGATATGAAGACAAATTCCACGCCCTCCTTCTGATAATCAGGGATCGCTTTCTTCAAGGCTAAATAGGTCGCGCGGTGAGGGTGACCTATACCAACTCCGTAGCCCTTCTTTTTTGCCCTTTCAACAAGGCGGTCAAGTTGCAATCTGATCTTCTTCACATCCCTGATATTATCCAGGAAGACATCTCGTTTGGCCGTTGGAATCCCATCCTCCTCTGCTATTTTGAATCCTACAGATTTTGTTGAAGTTCTGCTGTCCAGGAAAAATTTCTTTCTTTTCTTTAGTGTCTCCATTAGAACCTTTACACACTTCGGATCGCAGGTAAACCGGGAACCCATATGATTGTTAACGCCGCAAACCTCGGGGATCCGGTCAAGATCCGAGTCTATCTGCCTTACTATCTCTGATGAACTCATCTTTACGTACAGGGCTCCGGGGCCTGGGTCTTTACCCTTCCCTGGATACCCTTCAGGTTCCATGGGAAGGTGCATTAAAACTTCATGGTGCTTGCTTCGAGCCTCTCTTGCAATTTCTTTTGAATGTGGTGCATAAGGAAAAATTGACAGGGTAATGGGAACGGGGAGATTTAAAAAGTCCCGGGCAATGGGAATATCATAGCCGATGTCATCAATGACAATGGCAACCTTAATTGCTTTAACTTTCGGTAATCTTGTCCGTGCTACCGGGGGAAGAGGCTTGATCGGTTTGGCCTTAGCGGAAGGGTAAGAAACGGCAGGCAGGGCAAAGGTGAGTTGATGGGTTACCCTTTTACCGCAGAAAAATTTTATGTTGTCATGCCTGTTTTTTTTCAGTCTGAGTCCCTTGTATTTACGCGCCAACTCCTTAACAAGGGCCCTGTATACTTCCAGCTCCTTTCGCCTCCCCGCTTTTATGGTGAATGAGACGACATGGCCGTGAGATACCCACTTTACGCTCTTTCGCGACAGCCCCTCTCGGAACAACACACTAAAAATGTCCGTTGTTACTTCTTTTTGGTTATGAAGGCATGAAAGCCTGGCAGGAGCCTTTCTCCCTTGATAATAGATGATCCCCCATGAAACAGCCATTAGCAGAAAGGCAAGGCCTGCTATGATAAAAACGATCTGTTTTAAAGAAAAGGATTTTTTTCGCTTTTTTCTCGTGCTTCGTGGTTTACGCGGAGCTGATCTGGTAGATCTTTTGGTTGTTGAACTCCGCCCCTTAGATGTAGATGCCCTTCCTCCCGATGACTTTCTCACCATAAGATTATTTCCAGAATTCCCTTAAAATAGCGGGCATCTACTTTTTAGCACTGGCAGGAAATCCAAGGATCCTCGCGCCTTTCAATACCTCAATCGCCCTTTCCACAAGGGGATCTATCGGCTCTTCAACCTTTTTGGCGGGTTTTTCTTTTTCCATCTCTTTCTTCTTTTCCTTTAGCCCGCCATTCACACCTTCCAAATGATGTGCCAAATCCTTTTCCTTGATGAAAGGACGGTTTTTCATCTTCTCCTTTTTTGCCTCAAATTCTGCTTTCAATACTTCAGGTTCTACCACTATATCCGGAGTAATACCTTCTGCCTGGATAGACCGCCCACTCGGGGTATAATACAGCGCTGTAGTCAGCCGGAGCCCAGAACCGTCGCTCAAAGGGATAATGGTTTGTACAGAGCCCTTGCCGAATGTTTGACTTCCCATAATGACACCACGGTGGTGATCCTGTATAGCCCCCGCCACAATCTCAGAGGCGCTTGCACTTCCCGCATTGGTCAACACTACAAGGGGATATGTCACTATCGTGTTTGATGCCTTTGCCTGGAAGGCAATATTGTCTCCCTCGTCTCGTCCTTTTATAGAAACAATCAGACCCTTACTTATAAAACGATCAGCTATCTTCACTGCCTGATTGAGTAATCCACCAGGGTTGTTTCGCAAATCCAGGATAAATCCCTCGATATGGTGCTGGCTTTCCTTCTCAAGTTTCTCAATTGCCTTGACAAAATCACTGTCTGTCCTCTCCTGAAACTGGGAAATTCTGACATAGGCATAGTGCTTTTCATAAAGTCTGGATTTGATGCTCTTTATCTTTATGATATCTCGGACAATCGTAACATCTTTCGGGTGCGTAAAACCCTTGCGCATAATAGTAATGGTCACCTTTGTACCCTTTTTACCTCGCAACCTTCTTACCGTATCCATCAGGGTCATATTTTTTATCGGTTTCCCTTCAATGGCAATAATCTGGTCTCCAGCCTTGATACCCGCTTTATAAGCAGGGGTATCGGCAATTGGGGCAATCACTGTAAGAACACCATTCCGCATTGTGATCTCAATTCCAAGCCCCCCAAAGCTCCCCTTTGTTTCAACCTGCATCTCCTTATACATCTTGGGGGTCATGAAAGAGGAATGGGGATCAAGGGAATTCAACATCCCATCTATTGCGCCATAAATCAGTTCCTTGGTCTTAACAGGTTTGACATAGTCTTTTTCGATTATATGCAAGACATCCGTAAAAACCTTGAGACTTTCATACGGCTCCTTGTCTGTAGCTGCCTTTATACCATAAAGCCCTCCCCAAAAGAGGATTCCAAGCACAACGGCAAAGACCAAAAGTAAACCGAGCTTTCTTCTGACATTAGGGTGTTTTGTCGCTTCCACGATATATTTACTCCTTTATACCGATATATTCTAAGGATGTTTTCTAACATATCACCTCAAAAAGTGCAATCATTCTTTAAATAATTTAACTCTCGGCTCACTCGGTTTATCCTTTTTGCACCCTCAGCCTTTGCAATTATTGTAACTGTCCGGGTAGCTACCAAGTCACAAAGGCGCAAAGAATAGATATGGCTTTTACCCCTTTATCTGAAAGGGAAGAACGTACTTAAAGAAAGATAGTAGATGCGGCATATGCTGAACATTATGCATTAGGGTCAGGTTTGCTTATCAACTTACATTTCCCCCTCATCAAAAAGGGTATTGAGAGAATAATTCTGTAATCTTAGAGCCTTGGTGTCTTAGTGGCTGAATAGTTACTAATTTTTTAGCTTTTTCCAACACCAAGCTAATATATTTACATACGGTTCCATTAATCAAATAACCTCCACACAAGGATTTATCATTCGCGAGCTTGTCTATTCCTCTTTACATTTTTTTTTAATTATTCTATAAGAAAGCGGCAAAAAAACAGGAGTGGAGAGATGGCCGAGCCGGCTGAAGGCGCTCGCCTGCTAAGCGAGTGTAGGGCTTAAAACCCTACCGAGGGTTCGAATCCCTCTCTCTCCGCCATAAATAACAAAAGGAGGAACAAAAAATTAAACGCTTAACACCTTTTATCATGATTTTCGTAATAGTTGCATTCTCTGGCATCTCTTGTTCTAAATCTGACTCGTCAGCCAAGGAATCCCCTAAACCTAAACAGACAAAAAAAATGGAAGCAAAAGTGGTGACCAGGCAGACAACACCAGCCCCGGCTCCATCGGCCAAACCTGCCCCTCCAGAGAAATTCCACCACAGCGGGATGACAAAGATGGGAGACTTTGTTGTTCAGGTTCCAGAAGATGTAAAGAGAACCTGGAAAAAGGTTGTTCTTTCCATCCACAACATTAAGACAAAAAAACAGAGCAGCGTTATTCTCCCCATAGGTCAGAAAACGGAAGTTGCGGGAACCCCCTTTGAAATAGAGGTCCTATACTTTCTCCCCAACTTCACGATGGGGGGATCGCTCATCACCACAAAGGGTAATGAGCAGAAAAACCCCGCCGCAAAAGTCAAGATCTATCAGAAAGATTCTATGATCTGGACAGGTTGGCTTTTCCAGAAATTCCCAAAGGTTCACCCCTTCACCCATGTCGATTACCGTATCTTTCTGGTTAAAGGCCTGAAAGACTGATAATCTCAGGACACTCAGACAAATGAAAATCGACTTTGAAAAAGGGAACGGATTGGTGCCTGTCATTGTTCAGGAAGAGGAAACTGGTGATGTTCTAATGCTTGCATACATGAACAAAGAGGCTTACCAGAAAACCCTTGAAACGGGAAAGGCCACGTTCTGGAGCCGGTCACGCCAAAAACTTTGGTTGAAGGGTCAAACATCAGGGCACGTTCAGGAAGTAAAAAAGATCTACATCGATTGTGATGAAGATACTATTCTTTTAAAGGTTCACCAGGTTGGAGGCGCCGCTTGTCATACTGGGCACCGAAGCTGTTTTTACCGCATGATGGATGATAAGAGAGAATTCAAAGAGGTTGAGCCCCCTGTTTTCGATCCTGAAGAGGTCTATAAATGAGTGATATATTAACCTTGGGAATTCCTAAAGGTAGTCTGGAATCCGCCACGATCGATCTGTTCAAACGTTCAGGCTGGAGGATTACTATATACTCCAGAAATTATTTTCCAAGAATTGATGACCCGGAGATTCGCTGTGTCATGGCACGAGCGCAGGAGATGTCGAGATTCGTGGAACAGGGAACCCTCGATGTCGGTCTGACAGGGAAGGACTGGACACTGGAAAATGGTTCTGATGTCGTGGTTGTGACGAATCTCATTTATTCCAAGGCAAGCCGCAAACCGGCACGATGGGTCCTGGTAGTCGGAAAAGACTCTCCCATCCAACGAATAGAAGATTTAAAAGGTAAAAAAATCTATACTGAACTCGTCCAATTCACCCGCAGATACTTTGCCGAGAGAAATATCGATGTACAGGTTGAATTCTCCTGGGGGGCAACCGAGGCAAAGGTTATTGAGGGTCTGGCAGATGCCATTGTGGAGGTTACCGAGACAGGAAATACCATTCATGCAAATGGGCTAAGAATCGTGGAAGAATTATTGGTCACGAACACCCAGTTCATTGCCAACAAGAACGCATGGGAAAAACCATGGAAAAGAGAAAAGATCAAACAGATCGCTCTATTACTGAAGGGTGCCCTCAAGGCAATGGGGATGGTAGGAATGAAACTGAATGTCGCAAAGGAAAATCTCGAAGGTGTTATCAAGCTCCTCCCGAGCCTTAACGCACCAACTATCTCTCCGCTTTACCAGAGCAACTGGTTTGCTGTTGAAACAGTACTGGAAGAATCGGAGGTCAGGGATCTCATCCCCAAACTTCAGAAGGCTGGTGCAGAAGGTATCATCGAATACTCACTCAACAAGATCATTTAATTCGCAACTCGCTCAACGAAAAAGGGCGGGGAACTACTCCCCGCCCTAAAATTCAGCTCAAATCTGGACTATTTCTCGATGATGGCCTCCACGGGGCAAACCTCAAAACAAGTCCCGCATTCCGTGCACTTATCCTGATCGATAACATAGATATCTCCTTCATCGATGGCCTCACTCGGGCACTCCTCCGCACACGTCCCACATGCCACACATTCATCTGTAATCACGTACATTTCTTCACCCCCTTTGACAAATTATCTTAAATCTCCATAACTTCTTTTTCTTTTTCGGCGATTAATTTGTCAATTTCCCCGATAAAATCATCCGTAATCTTCTGGATCTCGTCCTGATCCTTCTTTAATTCATCCTGGGAAATCTCTTTTTCCTTCTCTTTCTTCTTTACAAACTCATTGGCATCCCGTCGTATATTTCGAATGGCAACCTTTGAATTCTCACCCAATCGTTTCACCACCCTCACCAGTTCTTTGCGGCGTTCTTCCGTCAACTGGGGGATGGAGATCCGGATAATTTTCCCATCATTCGTGGGAACCAGACCAAGTTCGGACTTTAAGATTGCCTTTTCTACATCTGAGAGTATGCTGGTATCCCAAGGCTGAATAGTAATTAAACGGCTCTCGGGTACCGCCAGGGTGGCCACCTGATTCAGAGGTGTTGGTTTCCCATAGTAATCCACTTTTATCCCATCAAGTAAGGTAATGGACGCGCGTCCGGTGCGTACCCGATTCAGTTCAACCTTAAGGGCACCGATACTCTTTTGCATCCTCCCTTTAAATTCTTTCTCCCATTGTGGGTCCATTCTTTACCTCCTCAATCATTTTACCAGGGTTCCCAGATGAACCCCTTTCACGACATCTCTAAGGTTTCCCTTCTTAAAAAGGTTAAATACAATGATGGGAAGTCGATTATCCATACACATGGAAATCGCCGTTGTATCCATCACCTTTAGCCCTTTTTCCAGCACTTCAAGATAGGTTAGTTTTTCAAACCTCATGGCATCATCATGGGTCATGGGGTCCTTGTCATATACCCCGTCTACTTTGGTTGCCTTCAAAATAACATCTGCCTGAATCTCAAGGGCGCGAAGGGAAGCCGCTGTATCCGTTGTAAAATAGGGATTGCCCGTACCCGCTGCAAAGATAACAATTCGTCCCTTTTCCAGATGTCGAATTGCGCGGCGACGAATATATGGTTCAGCAATTTCATGCATCTCTATGGCCGTCAAGACTCTCGTAAAAACGCCTGACCGCTCAAGCGCATCCTGTAGAGCCAGTGCGTTGATTACTGTTGCCAGCATTCCCATGTAATCGGCAGTGGTACGGTCCATCCCCTTCTGGGTTGCCTGACCCCCTCGAAAAATATTACCTCCGCCGATGACGATGGCAATCTGCACCCCAAAACCCTGAACTCCTTTTATCTCGCTCGCCAATCTCGAGAGCACAGCATCATTTATCCCGGAACTCTGGGATCCACAGAGGCTCTCGCCACCTAACTTCAAGAGAATCCTTTTATAGGGAAGATTTTCTGTCATTTCCTTAACCAAATAGAAGCCTATTCGTCCTCAAGCCCCTCGCAAAGCTGATAACGAACAAATCTCCGGATAGAGATATTTTCCCCCAATTTGGCAATCATTTCCTGAAGCAATTCCTGAATTGTTTTATCCGGGTCCTTGATAAAGGGCTGCTCCAAAAGGCAAATTTCGGAAAGGTACTTGTTCAGCTTACCCGAAACGACCTTATCAATAATCTTTTCAGGCTTCCCCGCTTCTTTAGCCTGGGTTTCGTAAATCTTCCGTTCCTTTTCCGTTATTTCTTCCGGGACATTTTCACGTTTCACATACAGGGGGGAACTTGCAGCAATATGCATCGCAATATCTTTGACGAACTGTTTAAAATCATCCGTCTTGGCAACAAAGTCTGTTTCACAATTAATCTCCACCAATACGCCAATCTTTCCGCCTGCATGGATATAGGATCCAACCAATCCTTCTGAAACAATCCTGCCTGCCTTTTTCGCTGCTTTAGCAAGCCCCTTGGTCCTCAGTATCTCTATGGCCTTATCAATGTCTCCATCAGCTTCGGTCAAGGCATTCTTACAATCCATAATACCTGCGCTTGTCCGGTTTCTTAATTCTTTAACCTCTTTAGCTCCAATCACCATTATACTTTCTCCTCCTGAGGTTTTACCTCTTCCAAAATGGCCTCTTCAGCGCTCCCAGCATCATGTTCAACCTCTTTTTCCGGTACCACGTCTTCCTCCTGATCGCCCTTGGTTTCCTTCCCTGTTTCATCCAGTTCAGGGGATGTCCCCATTTCCATGATTGATTTCTCGGGTGGCTCCAATTCTTCCACTGCTTTATCCTGCTCAGACTGCATCACCTCTTCCCTGATCTTTTTTCCCTCGAGAACCGCATCGGCAATCTTCGAGCAGAACAATCGAATGGCACGGATGGCATCATCATTGCCTGGAATAGGATAGTCCACCTCACCAGGGTCACAGTTTGTATCAAGAATTGCCACAACTGGAATATTCAGCTTTCTTGCTTCTGACACGGCGATATATTCATGTTTCGTGTCAACGATAAAGATGGCCTGAGGGAGGTCATCCATATTCTTGATCCCTCCTAAAGAACGTTCCAGCTTGACCTTTATCTTTCTTAGCCGCAGTTTTTCCTTCTTTGGAAGACTCTCAAAGATAACACTGGTTTCACCACTTTCCATCTCTTCAAGTTTCTTCAGGCGCTCGATACTCTTCTTGATCGTATGAAAATTCGTCAGTGTCCCACCCAACCACCGGTGGTTAACATAATGCATTTCACACCGCAAAGCCTCTTCACGAATTGAATCCTGAGCCTGTTTCTTTGTACCTACGAAAAGGATACTTCCGCCCTGAGCGACAGTATCCCGGATGAAATGATAAGCCTTTTCGAAAAGGGGAACGGTTTTCTGCAGATCGATGATATAGATCCCGTTTTTTGCGGCGAAAATGTAAGGCTTGGTTTTAGGGTTCCAGCGACGGGTCTGGTGTCCGAAATGAACACCCGTCTCCAGCAGTTGCTTCATGGTGATAACAGCCATTAAATCCTCCTTCGGTTTCTCTTCCTTCCGGCTTCGGGGCACAATCTGCACCGAAGGATAGTCGGAAGTGATTTTTTTGGAACGCCGCCATTGTTAACATAGACTTTTACATTTTGCAAGAGTTTCAAGATAAACGTTCAAAAAATAAATGATAATATTTTCGTGCAAATCTCTACTGTAAGCTACTTGGATTTTAAAATTACGAGGTCATACACGTTTCTAACGTTTAAACTTGTATGTTTTAACCACTCTATGCCTATAATGATTGAACACTCACCCCATGATAAATTAATGTAGAAAGAAGAGGGTGAGAGAGGAAGGCAGAGAGGGAAACCCAAATACGAAAGCAGCAAAACAGAAATCAAAGAACTAATAAAAATTTTTCGTGAAAAGGGTTATAAGAATAGGGTATCCTATCTTGAGAATCTCTCAGATCGGTTATTTACCAACATAGAAATTTGGTTGAAAACAGGCGTAATCGCTCCAAAGACAACCTCTCTACTCGAACAGCTGTTTAGGGGAGTCGGTCGACGACTGAAGAAAATTGCCCGGGGATGGTCTGATAAGGCAGCAACAAACATCTCAAAAATGATCATGATCAGGCAATACTCCAGAGATAAAAGTAAACAATATTGGAAAGAGAAACTTGGGATCAAAGGCTACTTCAATATTAAAACCCTTTAAACTAAATTGTCACCAGGTACAAACTTTTGAACGATACCAAGCTTTTGAATCATGACATCTCGATTGTTGTGCCTAAATCAAGTTCTACGGCTCGTTTCAGGACGGCCGCTGCCGCCGCCGCATCCTGAACTGCCAGGCCTACGGTCTTAAAAAGGGTTATTTCTTTCTGGTTTTGCCTTTCCGGACTTTGGCCATTTATGATGTCACCCAATTCCGCATCGATGTGCGCCTTTGTCTTGATAATATCACCTGCTTCCGCCAGGCATGCCTCTCGGGAGTCAACAATAATCCTGGCCCGCTCGGCCGTGTTTTTATCGATCTCCTGCATATCGGGAGTAAATGCCCCGATTGCCGTAATATGGGTTCCCGGTTTCAGGTCGTTACCATCAAACAAAGGATTTGTGCTTGTTGTGGCGGTTATTATGATATCGGCACCCTGAATAGCGTCCTTTAAAGGCGGCTGGATTCTGATTGTTGGGTGATTAGGCCACGAAAGGATCTCTTTTGACAGTTTATGGGAGGCCTCCTCAATAGAGTCTATGATGAAAACCTCATCAATTTTTCGAACAGCCATGACCCCAAGCAACTGGGATCGGCCCTGGACACCGGCACCAAAAAGTGTCACTTTTTTTGCATCCTTGCGTGAAAGCAAATCGGCAGCAAGGCCGCCTGCCGCTCCGGTTCGAATGGCTGTCAAGCTGGTGCCGTCCATAATGGCGAGGGGCATTCCGGTTAGTGGGTCGTGCACTATGACGATAGCGCTGACTGTCGGGAGCCCTGACTTTGTATTTTCTTCATAAACCGATACAATCTTTATGGCCAGGCTTTTGCTTTCCCGTAGATAGGCGGGCATCAGGAGTGTAATCCCCATTTCTGTTTGAAGTCTTGATCTGAGTGGCATCGTTGCCTTACCCGCGGAAAACTGACCAAAAGCGTTTTTCACTACTTCGATAGCTTCGGCCATGGGTAATGCCAGAGTTACGTCTTTAGATGTAAGAATTCTTATCTTCATGGTTTTCACCCGCAAGCCCCGATTTTTTCCAAAAGCATTTTTCGATTTTCCCTCCAGGTATCCAGGCTGCAGAAGAGGAAATAACTATGAGCTTACTTTCCCTCCCCAAGTTCCCTTGAGCGCACGGTTGCCTGTTCCACTGCCCTGATAACGGTAAACTTGAACCCGTGTTTTTCCATCTCAGCCAGACCGTGGCTGGAAGTGCCACCGGGTGAGGTGACCTTGTCTCTTAAAACCGCGGGATGCTGCTGTGTAGTCAGCGCCAGTTTAGCTGCCCCGTAAACGGTTTGAATGGCAAGCGCAAGGGCAGTTTCATGGGAAAGCCCCATAAAGACCCCCCCCTCGGCGAGTGCCTCGATAAAGGCAAAAACGAATGCAGGTCCACTTCCGCTGAGTCCTGTCACGGCATCCATCAGGTCTTCTTCCACGATAACCGTTTTACCCACGGAATTAAAAATGGACTGCGCTATTTTGATATCGTTATTCTTGGCATGCTTTCCGGATGCGATGGCTGTAGCGGCTTCTTTTACGAATGCGGCGATATTTGGCATGACGCGAATAATGCGCAGGTCCTTTTTAAAGGCTTTCTCTATGAAGGAAAGGGAAACTCCGGCCGCAATGGAAATGACGAGCTTACTCATGTCGAGATAGGGGGCTGTTTCTTCAAATATGGAAGCTATAATTTGAGGTTTGACAGCATAAACAATAATTTCAGCATGTTTAATGATTTCAATGTTACTTTTCGTTGTGCTGATGCCATATTTCTCACTAATCTTTTTTAGCTTTTCTTCTCTTACATCGGAACACATAATATCATCGGGCGAAGAGGAGCGAGAATGGATAAGCCCTCCGATAAGTGCCTCGCCCATATTGCCGGTGCCAATGACCCCTATTTTTTTATTCTTTAATGGCATATCTGGATTGCCCTCCTTATTTTCTCACGATGAGGGATTTGCGGGATTAACAAAAAAGGTTCCCTGTTGAATTCTTGTGAATTTCCAGCTCCGACCTCGTGAATGTGCGTTATTTTAAATTGTATTTTATTTTTGTCAAGGAGACGCCGCAAAACATCCATGAAACAGAGATAAACAATAAATAAAAAAGCCGCCCCGTTATTCGGTGCGGCGTGGCTTGATGTCTTGAGTGTTTACTGGATAGTTATTGGAATTCTCTTTGCGCTGGACGACTCTGTTTTGGGAACCCTTATGGTCAATATACCGTTTTTCATTTTCGCCTTTATCTTGCTTTCATCGATATCGCCGGGGAGGTTAAAGCTTCTTTCGAACCAGCCGTATCGAATTTCTTTCCTGTGAAAGGACTCCGTTTCTTTCATTTCCTCTTCCTTTTTTTCTCCACTGATGGTCAACACATTCTGTTCTAACGAGATATTCAGATCATCCCTCTCCAGCCCGGGAAGTTCAACCTTTAACAAGTATTCCTTATCCGTTTCCTTAAGGTCGACCGGCGCTATCTCTCCGGCGAACGGGTGAAGGCTGAAAGGTTCCCAAAGCGTGTCCAGTAAACGTGTTGGAAAGAGTGTTCCTTCACTTTCTCTTGATTTGATTGGTACCAGCCAACTCATCTTTCTCACCTCCTCGATTTCTCTCTTTTTACCTAATAGATAATCATTCTTTTGGGAAGGTCAAGACCTTGGAATGGTTAGAAGGTGAATGACTGCCTTTGTTAAATCTATACGGACGCGGCGAAGAAAAAGTCCTCACTGCCTGTGCGGCAGAGCCCTAGCATTTGCCTATTCTTCTATCATAGTAACTTCTCAGGTAGCCACCAAGCCACAAAGAATAGATATGACTTTTACTCCTTTATTTGAAAAGGAAGAACGTACTTAAAGAAAGATAGTAGATGCGGCATATGCTATACATTATGCATTAGGGTCAGGTTTTCTTATCAACTTATATTTCCCCCTCATCAAAAAGGGTATTAAGAGAATAATTCTGTAATCTTAGAGCCTTGGTGTTTTAGTGGCTGAATAGTTACCTATCTTCAAGGTTATGTCTTTTTTTGTGTTGCAACCCATCTGAATTGGAGACCATTTTCAACTTTTTGTGCTCAGGAGGCAAAGGCCTTCACCTTGATCTCGTCCTTCCTTTGCATTGCCTGCCAAAGATCATACTGGGCCTGCTGGATCAGCCAGCTTTCGGGACTGCCCCCGAATGCCTTGGAAAGGCGAATCGCCATCTCCGGAGAAATCCCGAAACGACCATTGAGCAGGGCTGAAAGGGTTTTCCTGGATACCCCAAGCCCCTTGGCGGCGGCACTCACCGTCAACCCTAAAGGTTTTAGACAGAGTTCCCGGATTACTTCACCCGGATGTGGTGGATTATGCATAACCATCGGATTCCCCCTTTAGTGATAATCGAGATAATCGACATCTACCGCATTGTTTTCTTCGAAACGGAAAATTACCCTCCAATTTCCTGACACCGACACTGCCCAGATTCCTTGAAGTTCTCCCTTCAACGGATGCAGATGAAGCCCGGGCAGGTCCATGTCCGCGGGAGACTGGCTGGCGTCGAGTCGGGCCAGTATCAACCGCAACCGATTAACGTGATCAGGCCTTACTCCCTGCTGGCTTCCCTCCTCATACAGCTTCTTGAGCCCTTTATGCCTGAAGTTCCTGATCATTGATTGATTGTAACCTGCCTATGGACAGATGTCAAAAGTTATTTCTCGAAGAGCCTGAACACGGCCCCAATATCCTTTTCTCCGATGATCTTCCGTATTCCGCCAAGAAACTTCTTGAACTGATGACGCTCTATTT
>Ga0114934_10001984_pt1 | contig 13241 bp, 19 predicted proteins | sample 4SBtaG_2_FD_99695 | JGI IMG/M metagenome (GOLD analysis project Ga0114934, IMG submission 99695) | Deep subsurface microbial communities from Kolumbo volcano to uncover new lineages of life (NeLLi) - 4SBTROV10_white metaG | ecosystem: Environmental > Aquatic > Marine > Volcanic ... | reverse complement strand
AGGTTTAAGTGAAAAAGGGAACCGATTTAACGAAGGCGTTTCCTCAACGCAACCTCGATGTCGTTCTCAAACAGGTCGAAAACCGCCATGACTTCCCGGTTGAACCGCATCTTCCAGCGCCGGTTCCACCAGTTCCTATGCATCTGCATAAAGTTTGCCCTAAACTTTTCTGTTCGCCTTAAAAGTCCTGATCCATCACAGCTAAAACATTCGATTACTTTCATCCCTGTTGAGATCTCTCCTTTTCCGTTGCATCGTGGACACATATCACTCATGACTGCCTCGCGTAACGCAAGCGCTGCCAGCCTCTTAGGGAAATCTTTGTTTGGAAACTTCCATCCTAGCCCTAGTATATGTTTGTAGACATGAAATAAAACTGGTATAAAATAATTTTGCTGACCAGCATACTTGAGCCTAGCATACTTGGAGACAATATCGTCAACGCCAGACAAGACCATAGCCATATCTTGCCAAGGCATTCTTGGCGAGGGCCAACTCATTGCTGACTTAGGGTTGAGCGACTTGAAGTTTTCTTTTGATACTCTTCTCAATGGAAAGACCTTTGAATATTTTTCTTGTAGGTTTTCTTTCTAAGCTATTATCTATCTCTCCAGTAGAATGGTAATGTCGAAAGATTTTACAGGCTATGTTGTTGAAGGAGCAATTATGATAAAAGTCACATATTCGACACGGTGTGTCAGTCCTCCTCATCATCTCCTGCCATTGATAGTCCGTCATTTCTTCTCTTTATAGGTCGAACAGGGTAATGAAATCCTTCAAGGGTATAATTCTTTCCCTCGTTAATTTTCTGAACCAGAGCTGGGCTAATGCCCCACTCACTTGCGATTTCACTAAATGTACGACCTTCCCTTAAATCTATGCGTATCTCTTCTGCTTCGTCTTCGGTTAGTTTTTTAGGAGCCATTTATGTAAGGGGGTGTGTCCCAGCTTCGCTGTGATCCTTCCCTCGATGACCATTCTCCCTCAACTTCCCATAACGGAGCAACCTTATCCTCGTTCTCCATAGGAATACAAATTGCGTTTATAGAAACCACTTCACCATATATATTCTCCCCCTTGTAATCTTGTGAGTACATAGGGGGAGCTGTAATCTTAGCGACATATCCCATTTCAGACAATATATCCACTGTTTCTTTTCTGTTCTCCATCCTGTCCATCTCAACATACAGAATCGGGCGGCATTTTGTTAGGGTTGTCAAGGCACCCTTCAGAACTTGGAGCTCCATCCCTTCTACGTCAATTTTTATAAAGTCACAATACGGTAGCATCATGTCATCAATCCGGCATATCGCTACGAGTTCTCCGTCTTCGACGCTCTTTATTTGGAACCCACCAAAATTATTCTCGACTTCATAATTAGGGATTGGAACTTTTATCAGCTCTTGTTTCTCTCCAACCCCAAGCTGTCTGCAGTCAACATTCTGTATGTCGTTTAACGCCATGTTAGCGCACAGGGTTTGGAAGATGAATCTCTGTGGCTCAAAAGCAGTGACATGCTTCGCGTTCCTTGCAAACCACAGGGTGTGCGTCCCTATATTAGCCCCCACATCGATAACTATGCTGTCCTTATTCACATACTGAGCAAATATTTTCTTCTCTTCTAATTGATAATGCCCATACTTTTCTATGGATCTGCCAATGTATTTATCATTGGGGCTATAGAGGATTCTACCATCCTCCGTTTCCTTGAGGGTGTTAATCATTTAGTGTATCCAAAGAAAAAATCTTTAGCCAAATTTTTATTGGTGAATTTTTTGGAGTCGAGCAGGTGAGAGTAGGTTGTAAATCCACCCTCAGTTCCATCCAGATAAATCGTCTTAGTTTTTTGAAGTTCGTAGATATCAAGGCTGCGAGATTCTGGTCGCCATATCCCTTCAAATCCTTCCTTGTTAAACTTCTCTGGTTTAGCCATTCAATAGCTCCTTAACAAACTCGATTGCACTTCCGTTTTTCACATGGGTAGGCCCAAACCTAAACACTTTCCATCCTGCTTTGGTCGCAAGGTTGTACTTCTCACAGTCTTTCTCAAACCCTGCTGGATTTGTGTGCCTAGACTTATTCCATATTCCACCTTCTATCTCTACGGCAACCATCTCCCTAACCCAAGCGAAATCGAACCGAAACCTTCTCTTCTTTAAAAATTTATATTCCTTTTCAAAGGCTGGGTTCCCTTCTGAGTCAAAGAGAAGTCCAGCCTCACTTAGTTGGCTCAAAAATAACTCTTCTAACCAAGATCCCTTTCTACTCAATGTCTCGTATCAGCGTTGGAGTGGGTGCTCCGCGTGATGCCTTGAAAGAGAATGCCGCACCACTAAACCATATCTGCAATGATGGATGGGCAGGATCGTATCTGTTTTTAACACAACGCAACCGTCCATCCGGTCTTGCAAGCCAGTCTTCATTGTCTGGTTGCCTCTGAATTTCTTCAGCTTTCTTCACATTTTTCCACACGATAAAAGCATAGTCTGCCAAGTCTGCAATCTCACTGCTTCCTTTGATATCCATCTTATCGCCCATCTTCTGCTCTGACTCACCTTTCCTCATATGGGCAACCAAGTGTACTTGAAGGTTGGTCGCTTTAGCTGTCTGCTTCAACATCCTAACAAAGTTCTTCTGCGTAAGGTAGAGGTTTTCCTGATTAGCGTTCAGATCAATCATCATCAACGAATCAATGACGACCTGAGTAAACTCATTGGCAGCAGCCCACCTACATAACGCAATGACTTCTCTAGCTGAAACATGCTCCTCTTTTCCATAAATAGCGATCTTACCAGTTAAATATTTCATTGCATACAAAGCGGCCTTTCTGGTTGGTTGGCCCACCCCAAGAGATTGTTTGATCATCCTCTCTACTTGAACCTTGAATGCCATCTCTGGCGACCAGAATAAAATTTTCTCTTCCTTGTCCGTACACTTACCCGCTGCCCACCACAGACAAAACTGCTGAACCAAAGCTGACTTACCATGACCATTCACACCAGCCCAGATAGTCAGAGTTCCGGGCAACAACCTTAAATCGTTTTCATATAAACAAGGAATCCAACACCCTGATTTCTTGTTCCTGCCCTCAATCCATTCAAGGGTTTCATCCATAAAGTCTGTAGGGTTGTAAATATGACCTTCCATGTCAGTGGCTTCCATGAACTTCTGAAGATCAGGCGTGATTAAAAATGTCATGAGTCTCCCTCATTATAGTCAATAAATAAAATTCTTTTACGATTCTTTTATGGAGCACCACTGTAGTGTCTACCCTGAACACCACTGTGGTGCCTACTATCCAATTCATACACGCTTGAATGTCCCCTTCTTGTTCGGCGCTTCAACACACCAAGCTCCACCATCTCGCAAATCATCTTACCACAGTACCGTGGCGTGTGACCACAGCGTGTGCTGATCTCCTGCCTAGAGGGGAAGTGCGGAGACGGGCAGCTTAATATCGCTGTCAAGACCCGTAAATGCCCCGCACGGAGACGATGGTCTTTGATGACGTAGAGGGGTACAGCCCCCCAAAACCCATCCACCACCAAGCGCTCCCTGCCGCTACCATTGTCCATTCCAATAATTCCTCGCCCGAATATTATCGACGGCAATCTGAATCTCTTCGTTCTCTGCCTCTAGTATTGACTGACCTCGATCAGGCAACCATGGGTTATACCACCACTGGCACCAATCAGGCATCTCGTCATCAGCCTCAGCCTTACACACCACGCAAGTTTGTTTCATATGAGTCTCCATTGGTAGAATGAATACTTGTTCTCGCACCCCTTCCTATTGATCTTCAGTTGGATCTTGCCTGACAGAGTTAGGAGCGTCCTGTATACTCCACTCTTGGACAACCCAGACAGACCCATCAACTCATGCATCCTAACGTCACACTCCCCCTTGTCATCCACCTTGTGGAGCAGAGACAAGCCCACCATCTTTTCGGCAGTCGTGAGGGACTGAGCCCTCAGAAGACGGGTCTGCAGAATCTCTTTCTTCTCCTTGAACGTAAGCATATTCAACCCTTTCTCTGTTAATGTGGGGTCTATTATACACCTTTCAAATGGGGTAGCAACCCCCCTCAGAATAGTGTATACTGAGCTCATGAAAAACGCGGGAAAGCGCTATCTGGCATGGGTTAAAAAATATCCCTGCATAGCTTGCGGATCATCAGAATCAGAGCCTCATCACCTCCGCTCTCAAGCCTTGGGTGCTGGCATGGGATTGAAGGTTGCTGATGTATTTGCTATCCCCGTCTGTAGGGCTTGCCATCAGGAGTGTCATGCTTTAAACTACTCCCGCGAGGACCAATTCAGATGGACACTAATGACAATCAAGAGGGCAATCAACGACGGAGTTATACAATTGTTTCCATCGTGAAGCTTATGGTGGACATAGCTCCAGAACACGCTACCCTAGTTAGGATAGCAGCCCAGATAATAGAGAACGAGATGAAGGACACCTTTGACGAAGCCAACTACCAAATCAGTGAAGACCCTCCGGTTGGGTTCTCAGCGAAAGTCGAGAGCGTCTCTCTCGTAGAGAAGAAGGACATCAACTGATGGAAAAGATACGTTTTGTCCTGACTCACCCCGACATAACGGCTAGGGCAATAAATTGGTTGGTAGATTACGATCACCGTGAGGAGGTTGCAGAGCTAACAATCAAGCCATACAAAAAGAATAGAAGTCTTGAGCAGAACGATATGTTCCATGGGTGGTGTGGCACAATAGCAGAGAAGACAGGTCACTCTAAGCAAGAGATAAAACAGATCATGGTGGAATCAACCTTTGGAACTGAAGAGTTTCTTAACCTACAAGGACGTACTAGAACGAGGTTGAAGGAAACTTCAGGGATGACGGTAGGGGAAATGTCTGAACTGTTGGAGAGGACAATTCAAATTGGAATCGAACTAGGGGCTGAAGCCCCAGAGGTGAGATATGGGTAGCGGAAATGGAGCAGAGGTTGAGGCGTTAGGGCCAATGGAAGAGCCAAGAGAAGATGCTTTCAATTGGCAAGAGGCTCAGAGACAAGACGAGGCAGAGGTGAAGGAGATTCGCAGCAAGAAATCTCCAGCACAGATAGTGGCTCGTAGGGATTTCCTGAATGCCTTGGTTAAAGAGAATGGTCTAATTCCAGACGAAGACATTCACAAGCTGCAACGTGGCGGGAAGGTTATCCCCATCATCAAGCGTACTGGCATTGAAAAGATTCAGTACATGAATCGAATCACCGTGACGTTTGAAGAGAAGATTCTTGAAAGGGACTTTGCAGTTATCAAAGCAACCGCTGAGATGGAAGGACAATACGACACCTTTCGCATAGAAACATATGGAAGCGCCCTCTTTGGTAAAGGCGGCAACTGCACTAACAATTACCTTGCTGAGATGGCGGAGAAGAGAGCTTACGCTAGGGCGGTACTGAAGGTGACAGGAGCATACAAGTTTGGTGTGTACGCAGAAGATGAGTCGGATGACTTCAAGAAAACCTGATGAACGATTGGCCCTTACAAGAATCAGACATCAGTGAAGATGTATGCAAGAGGTGTGCTCTGTGCTGCTCTATGGATCTAAGGCCGGGATGGGCAGACCCTAGAATGATGGACGCTCTCAAAGTCATGGTGGAAAAATCACCGGACATTGAATTCACAGGACAGGGCATACGCATTCAATGTTCTCACCTAAGAAAAACCAAGGTTAGTAACGTAGTAGCCAACGAATTTTGGGAGTGCTCCATTTACGATAAACGACCACAGCTATGCAAAGATTTCAACTGTGTTAGCTGGGCAAAGGTGAGCAACAACAGGGATCAGTACAACAGGGTTCTTAAAAAATTGGGAGTAGATTGATATGGGACACTGGTACGACAAGGACGGTAACCCTCGTCACATAACAAACGGACGAGCCACTACCTTGCGTGATGCGAGAAAGCATAATCTCGTTCCGTCTGTTTCTACTGTGTGGGGAGACATGGTTAACAAACCCATGCTGCACAGATGGAAAGAGAATGGGATGATGGAAGCGATGTATAACGGAGACGGTTGCATAAACTGCGACGAGGAGAACCTCTTTGAAGCTAGAGAGAGATCGGCTAGAGATGTCTTCTACGCGATGCAACAAGATACGCAGGACAGAGGAACAACTGTTCACGATGCCCTAGAAAAAAAATTTAAGGGAGAAAAAATTCCTGCTGGGTTCTCAGAGATTTGTAACAATGTTGAAGAGGCGTTGGATAGAGTATGCGGCAAGCAGACTTGGGTGCCAGAAAAAACTTTCGCTCACCGTGAAGGCTATGGTGGAATGGTTGATTTACATTCGGAAAAATTTTGTGTAGACTTCAAGACCAAGGCGCTTGACCCTGACAAGGAAGTCATCATTAAGAAAATGATTTACCCTGACCACGGAGTACAACTAGCAGCTTATGATTATGGGCTGGGAAACAGTGGCAGGACTTTAATAAATTTGTTCATCGACGTTAACAGCCGTCGAGTGTACGAATGGGAGCATGAAAATCCAGAATACAATCTGGAATGTTTTATGGCAGCTCTCAAGTTGTGGAAGTTGATGAAGAAGTATGACCCTAAATGGTATATAATGTGAGGAATATATGAATCTGAATAAAGTGTTTTTAGTTGGTCGGCTTGGTGCTGACCCTATCGAAAGAGAGACAGCGAAAGGAGAATCGGTTCTGAATATGTCTTTAGCCACCAATTCTGGTTGGGGGGAAAATATAAAAACTGACTGGCACAAGGTGGTTGCCTTTGGTAAGGTAGCTGCTGGAGTTGGGGGCGCTGGGTTAGTTAAAGGACAAGAGCTCCTCATTGAGGGTCGTATCTCTTACGGCAAGTACACGGACAAAAATGGTGTGGAAAGAACATCCTCTGACATCATTGCATCTAAGGTTGAGTTTGGCTCAAGAGGGAAAAGCTCAAGCGAACAAAAAAGCATTCGTCGTGGAGAGGACGATAACATACCCTTCTAATAAGTTAGTAGGGGTCACGGGTGGTTATCCCCTTCCCTCAACCATCTCTCCCTAGCCCGTGGCTCCTACTAATTCCCCCTCTTGGAAAGAGGATGAGACTCAGTTAAAGATCGCATACCATGGGGCGCGATCAATATGGGAGAAGAGGTTTGAAAAAGTTCCAGATGGAAGGGAGACTTGGGATCAGTGGTTTGAGAGGAGATACGGGATGAGCCTTTATGACTTCTCAATTTGGGCTAACGAGAATAATCTTGGGGAGAGATTTAAAAGATGAATGAGTATCAGAAGTTTATACATAAGAGCAGGTATGCTCGTTACATAGAGGCAGAGGGCAGAAGGGAAACGTGGGAAGAGACAGTCAATAGGTACTGTGACTTCTGGGAAAAGCCATTACCTGATGAGGTAAAGCAAGCGATTCTGGATATGGAGATCATGCCTAGCATGAGGGCTTTAATGACTAGTGGGCCAGCATTATCCAGAGACAATATGGCTGGATATAATTGTTCCTTCATAGCCGTTGACCACGTTAGGGCGTTTGACGAGAACCTTTATGTTCTGCTTTGCGGGACAGGAGTTGGCTTCAGCGTGGAGAGGCAATTCATAAGCAAGCTCCCTGATGTATCCGATTCATTCCATGACACAGACACTACCATCGTGGTGCGGGACAGTAAGATAGGTTGGGCAAGCGCCCTACGGGAGTTGATCAGCCTACTGTATCAGGGCATGATCCCAAAGATAGACTACTCTAGGATTCGTCCTGCTGGCTCACGACTCAAAACTTTTGGGGGAAGAGCCTCTGGGCCAGAACCCTTGAAGAGATTGTTTGTTCAATATATTAGAATCTTTCAGAATGCGAAAGGAAGAAAGCTCACCAGCCTAGAGTGCCATGACCTTCTGTGCTTTAACGGAGAGGCTGTGGTTGTAGGTGGCGTAAGGAGAGCGGCAGAGTTAAGCCTAAGCAACCTGACAGACGAGAGGATGCAACGAGCTAAGATGGGGCAGTGGTGGATAGAAGAGCCGCAACGAGCCCTATCGAATAACTCTGTCTGCTATACAGAAAAGCCAGACATGGGAATATTCATGAGGGAGTGGGTTGCTCTTTACGAATCAAAGAGCGGAGAGAGGGGTATATTTAATCGACAGGCAGCTAAAGATCTTGCTCCAGAAAGGAGAGACACAGACCACGAGTTTGGCTGCAACCCCTGCAGCGAGGTGGTACTTCGTAGTTGCGGTTTGTGCAATTTATCAGAAGTTGTGCTTAGACCTAATGACACGATAGATTCTGTATTAAGAAAAATAAAATTGGCAACAATCCTTGGTACTTATCAGTCAATGCTTACTGACTTTAGATATGTGCGTCCGGTTTGGAAGAGGAACGCAGAAGAAGAAAGACTCCTTGGCGTAAGCTTTACTGGGGTGTTTGATTGTCCAACCATGCTTAACGCAACCCCCGCTACGCTTGAAGCCATGAAGCTACATGCTGTAGAAACAAATAAGGCATGGGCTAAAAAATTAAAGATCAATCAGTCTGTAGCTGTAACCTGTATCAAACCATCTGGAACAGTTTCTCAATTGTCTGGTGTTGCTGGCTCTGGTCTTCACCCCTCCTACTCCAAGCATTACATCAGGAGAGTAAGGCAGGATATAAAAGACCCTTTGAACACAGCTTTAATTGATGCGGGTATTACTTACAGTGTTGACCCGTATAACAAAGATGCTCTGGTCTTTTCGTTCCCTATGAAAGCGCCAGCTAAATCAATCACGAAAGATAAGGTTGGAGCCATAGAGCATTTAGAAATATGGAAAAAATTTGCAATGCACTGGTGCGAACACAAGCCAAGTGTTACAATCTATGTCGCAGAAGATGAATGGTTTGCTGTCGGCTCATGGTGTTGGGAAAACTTTGACATAGTGAGTGGAGTAAGCTTTCTTCCCAAGGCAGATGACGCACACATATATGAAGCGGCTCCATACGAAGAGATAAACCCAGAGGAATACTCTAGCATGAAGTCAAACTTTATTATTGATTGGGACAAGGTTGTTGAGGAAGAGGACAACACAATAGGCAGTCAGGAACTAGCCTGTCTAGCAGGAGCTTGCGAGATATGACAATACGATGGCTGTGTAATGAGTGTGGGCATGAGATATCAGAGGATGATGATGAGCCCATTGAGTGCGAGAAGTGTGGGAGCTTTGATATAGAGGACGCTCAAGAGGATGACGGCGAAGGATGGTTTGCTGAAATCCCAGAGGTGGGTTAATGAAACTACTCATCATCCCAGACCCACACGCCAACCCTGACTACGATAACGATAGGTTCAAAGCGTTAGGTAAGTTCATCATGCATGAGAAGCCAGAGGTCATTGTTTGTCTGGGCGACATGGCTGACCTACCCTCTCTGTCCTCATACGATAGAGGGACCAAAGGATTTGAGGGGCGCAGGTACAGAAAAGATGTAGAGGCGACCCATGAAGCACAGGTTCTTCTCTTCTGGCCTATGGCGAAATACAACGAAAGGCAAAGGAAGAATGGAAAGAAACAGTATAGACCAGATCTTTATATGTGCCTTGGGAATCATGAAGACAGAATAAACAGAGCTGTTAATTCTCAGGCAGAACTTGAGGGGACAATAGGGATTGAAGATTTACACTATGAAGATTTTGGTCCGGGGATGGGATGGAAAGTCATCCCCTTCAAGGAATGTTTAACCATACAGGGAATAACCTTCTCACACTACTTCACTACTGGCGTGTCAGGTCGGCCCATATCTTCAGTCCATCTGGGTCATACTCTAATCAGCAAGCTGCATTGCTCTGCTGTGCAAGGACACTCTCATCTGTATAACCATGCGGAACATACTAGACCTGATGGGCAAAAAATATTTGGCTTGTCAGCAGGATGCTACTCCCACCCAGACTACTCAGAGTCATGGTGTAAGGACACAGAGCACCAATGGTGGAGGGGGGTAGTGATTCTTGATGGCCTTGATGGAGAAGGATACTACGATGCTGTGAGAGCCATTACACAGAGAAAGATTTTGAAGGAGTTTTCTTAGGAGGGGTTATGCTAACCACGCACCCCACAGGGAAAGCGTGTATCCCGTAGTAGTCCCCCTTCTCATCACGAGTGTTAGCAAGCTTAACGACCTTATCAGTTTGAAGTATAAGCCAACCAGTCGTCCATAAGGTGGGTGGGTTAACCTCTTCTGCTTTGTCCCACCCAGAAGATTCAATCGTATCGATCCATTCAACGGTGACCAGTTTAGGTTTCACCCAGCACCTCATCTACTTTATTGATTAGTCTATCCCTCAGCTTGTTCATTCTCTCCTGAAGAACATCTATTCTTTTTTCTTTCGCGTCACTACTCATCATTCGATTTCGATTGATTGCAGCCCTAGCCTTGTAGAGTTTTGTGATCGATCCCTCAGTGCTTTTCTTTAAACCGTTGAGCTGTGACAGCTTGTAGTCTGTTCCTTTCTTGAAAGAATTCCACTCACTACCTATCCCATAAGTCCTTCGTATCCCTGTGCTTACTCCGTCTGCGATTCGGATAGCCATAACGTATTCAGCATACTTCTCGTACCTGAACCCTCTCTTAGCGGCTGTCTCATCATAGAAGAACCTACGACCAAGAGGTATCTTGCTCCAGTTTAAATCACCAGTTTCTTTATGGGTTATTCTACCCGGTCCAATCCCCCACACCAAGTCATAACTTCTTTCCACAAATCTTCCCGCTGAACCAGCATAGGTTTCCCAGAAAAATTCTAGGATGTCAGGCTCAATGCTTGCGAACCCAGCCTCAACCTTTGAGCCTCCTGTCAGAGCATTCAAAGCGCGAGAGATTGTTTTAAACGTGCCACCAGTATTAGACCAGTACCTTTCAGAAGGTGGGTCTGCAGAACCATAAGCTGGGTCTTTGTATATAGGCCCACCAAAGAATGATTCGTTCATTGCCAAATCCAAAGCTGGATCTAGGAACTGAGGCGTTACGGTTTTAACTGCTGTCCCTATTACTGTGTCGCTACCACCCCATGAGAATGGGACGAAAGACTCAACGGATGCATTCAAAAGATTCAGGCTTGCCTTACCCGGCCCAACATGCCCCATCATCATTGCAGCAACCGTGTCCCCAAGGACGTAAGGGATGTTGTACCCATAGGGCAGAGGGATTTTCATGAAGGTATCAAACCCCGGAATGTAGATGTGCATCTGTCTCTGGCGCTGGTTGAGATCTACCTGCCGATATCTATTCACACCATCCTCGTCATCACCAGCTAAGAGGGCATTTATAATCCCGTTAGAAAAACCAAGAAGTGCAATGCTTCCCATGATCTTCTGAACACGAGTGAATCCTTTAGCCCCCACCATCCTTCCTTCTTCATCGTAGGACGGAGCTCTCCTCATCATTGCTTGGAACAAACGAACCGTTCCCTGAACACCAGCGTTAAAGAACAAGTAAAGAGAGTTAAAGGCTTGTGTCTTTTCACCCTTGTTGGAAAAGTTTACAGTCAGGTTTCTAGCAATATCAGCCGCCTTCATGTTGGCTTGTGTCTCAGTCATGCCGTTGTCCATCAACGCTTCTCTAGCATTCTTGAAAACAGAAAGACGAATGGTGTTTTCAAAGACAGCGTTATAGTCTCCCATAAACTCCAGCACTTTGTTTCTAAACCTACGAGCACCGTTAGGAGTAGTGTCCTTGATGTAAACATTCAGGCTCTTCTCAAACTCTCTCGCATCTCTGAACGCGAAGAAGTCTATACGCCCACCATTCTCAGAAAATAGTTCAGCCATTTTCGCCCACTCTGAATCAGTTTTCTTATCCCTGATGAACTCCTTCAAGCCAAACCCAGCAACCTTCAAATCTTTTACAACCTGTTTGGTTAACTGATTGGGATTGCTTATTCTCCTAATCGATCCTTCCTTCAGTTCAGACTGGAGGTTTGTCAGACCAGTCTGTATGTCACGAATAAAGTTAGTAAGAATAAATTCAGGACTCAGCGTGGTGTGTATTGCGCTAAAGAACCTATTGACCTGAGCAAACAATTGCATCATCACACCTGAGTCATTCATGTTACTTCTATTAAAAGCCTCACCAATTCTTTTGTCTCTACTAATGATGTGGTAAGTTTGCCCATCTGCCTTGAATGTGATGTGATGAGCTGGATCAGTGACCATGCTAGAGTAAAGACCCTCCATCAGAACCTCACCAGACTCAAACCCCTTAGCCTGTTTAAAAGCGTCTGGCGATAGAACCTGTATGTCTTTCTTTAAGTCATCTTCGTTCTCTCTGACCATTCTCGCAAACGCCTTTACCACCTTATTCTTTTCCGCTCTGTCAATAGCATAGTCAACTTGCATAACAGACCATGCCCAAGTGTTACCAGCAGGAGAATAGCGTCCCGTTCTATACTTGGACTCTAATCCTTGTACAGATATTGGTGAAGGCATCAGAGTCTCGCCAAATATTTCATCAGGAAGGGAGTCCCCTTTCTCTCGCAAGGGAACATAGGTTTCGCTATATTCTTTATCGGCAAGCCAAGACTCCAGTGACGGAACCCCGTCCTTCATGTCTTTTTCTCTAAGCAAGCCTTCATCCCTAAGAAGTATCATCCTGTAATTATTTATACTGTAAACCATTGTTGCAGCGTTGTGCAGATTTACCCATTGCTCATCAGTTAATTTTTTCTTCAGAACAACAAGCATGTTTTCCGCTACCGCATCAGAGATCCCAGACCCGTCTTCAACTCCGTTCTTCTTTTTTATTTTTCTGTTGGCGTGAGGAGCGTGACGAGCGTAAAGAAAATTGTGCAAGTCTTCTCCGTCTACCTTGTGCTCTTTCATGTAGTCAGCAAGACGATTCACATACTCATTGTGGAAAGATCTTCTTTTATAGTTGACAACATTCTTATACGCCCCATGGAAAAGAGAAGCCATGTTCTTTATGGACAGCTTCCCTCCTCTTCTCTCTATGGATTTCTCAAGAGTTTCAATGTCGTTAAAGTAATTATGAAACCATCTCTTAACATTGTCACCAACAAAAACTTGGTAGTCCTGCCCAGCTACTCTGCGTATCCTTCTTCCGCCAACCTCCAACTCTGGTTCTTGAGTTATGTTCCTTACGACAAGAAAGTTCTCTAGGAATGTTCTTGCGCGAGGCATGTCTCTATCTATCCAGTCTCCAACAAACCCTAGATTCATTGACCCAGCAACCTGACGAGACTCCCGAAGACCCGCAACCTCTTCGTTGACTTTGTTGT
>Ga0114934_10001983_pt1 | contig 13245 bp, 6 predicted proteins | sample 4SBtaG_2_FD_99695 | JGI IMG/M metagenome (GOLD analysis project Ga0114934, IMG submission 99695) | Deep subsurface microbial communities from Kolumbo volcano to uncover new lineages of life (NeLLi) - 4SBTROV10_white metaG | ecosystem: Environmental > Aquatic > Marine > Volcanic ... | reverse complement strand
TTCTTTAAGACTTAATTCGTCGATTAGCACATTAAACGAATAGGTATTATTTTCCCAATCGGTAGTTCCGGTTTTAAGGGCAAAATAATAAATACCATCAGAATCAGGAATAAAAACGCCAGGGGTGCCATTATCGGCACAAGCATATGCATAAGTACTGTCTAAACCCTTGGCATGTCCACAATCCCAGGTATTAAAATAAGCAATTTTTGTTTGTCCGTCACCGTAATCGGCACCATCAGCAGGAGCTGAAGTACCTATGTATACCTCACTCCAGAAGTGGTCTAGATTAGCACTTAAATCCTTAAAAGCACCTGAAAAGGTGTAGATCTTGCCTTTTTTAAGTTCCACTTTTTGCCATATACAGTAATTAGAAGTGGCATTGGTTGCCGATGCGGTCAGATATAACCCCCCACCTTCACCATAAGCTGCAGTATCTTCTGTGTAATTCCAAATTGCATTGGTAACGGCAGTGGAATTTAATTGAGTAATGTTCCACAAATTAGGGTCTTCCATATTCCCACCATACAGCATCTCACCTTCGGGTAAAGTTGGTTTATTATTTGCTTTTATAAATTCTGATTTGAGCAAAGTAGAATCTCCTTTTTCGTTAGAGGCTTTAAGCGTAACATCATATGTTCCGGCTGCTGCGTATACATGAGTTGGATTTTGGTCGTTGCTTACGGCCGAGCCATCGCCAAAATTCCATTCCCAGGATGTTGCAAAATTTGATTTATCCGTAAAATTGACGATTAAAGGAGCAAAACCCAGCGTATTATCGGCTTCAAAAGCAGTATAGGGGACTGTTCTTTTTCCTGTAAGGGATACCTCATCAATGGCAATTTCAAATGGCATATCATCGCCCGCCCATGATGTAGTTCCTAATTTTAAGACAAAGAAATAAGAACCCGTAGAATCGGGTATAAATTCATGATTGGAACCATTTTTGGCAAAAGTACCATCAACCCCTTTGGGGTTAAAATCATCATTCCAAGATGAAAATTCAGATATTAAATGAATGGTATCAGCGGCTCCATAATCTTCGCCGTCTTTGGGGGCTGTGCCCAGAAAAACTTGTACCCAGCCTTGATTAAGGTTTGCAGTAAAATCCTTTATGGCTGCATTAAATTCATATACAGAATCTTTTGATAATTGTACTTTTTGATAGATACAATATTGAACTGTTGAATTGTTCGAATTTCCTGTTACAAAAAGAGCCCCATTTTGCCCGGCACCAGGGGTGTGTGTCGCATCATTCCAAGCTACAGTAGGTTCACTTCCGGAAGGAGAATTTAAAAAAGAAGTTTGCCACAACGATTCATCAGCCATATTTCCTCCTTTAAGAACACCCCCAGCCGTTAATTTTTGAGGAGCATTTACGGTTATTAAATCTGTTTTTTCAATCGTATCGCTCGAACTACTATTGCTAGCAATAAGCTTAACTGTATAGCTTCCGGCATTATTGTATTTATGCATCGGATTTTGATCCGTACTATTTGCCGAGCCATCACCAAACGACCATTCCCATGCGGTAGCTAATTTTGATTGATCGCTAAAATTAACCGTAAGAGGAGCCATGCCATTGGTCACATCTGCATCAAAATCAGCTTTTACCAGAGTTTGTTCCATAAGAGATAATTCATCGACAATAATTTCAAAATCCTGAACAGAATTATCCCAAGAAGTACTACCTGTTTTTAGCACAAAATAGTAAGTTCCGGTAGTATCCGGATAAAAGACATTATAATTATCCACATCTTTACTAAAAACACCATCATCTTTAGAATAAGATGCCCATGTTCCGAATTTCGACAATAGAAATTGGTTTGCGCCATAATCTAATGTGTCCACCGGTTTTGTACCAATGTAAATTTCACACCAAGTATTATGAACAGAAATAGCTTTGTACGCAGCATCAAAAGAATAAGAACTGTCTTTAGATAAATGTACAGCTTGATAAATACAATACTGAGAATTTCCGGCAGTGGTACTACCTTTTACATGTAGATTTCCGTTTAGGCCTGCAGTAGGTTTGTCTGTGGTGTAATTCCAATCTGCCGTTGGTTCATTTCCAGCAGGTGTGTTGAGTGTAGTAATCTTCCATAACGTGGAATCTTCCATATTTCCACCTGCTAATTTTTCTTTTTGAGCGATACTTTCTGTAGTTAAAAAACAAAAACTCAAAAAAGAAATTAAAAATAAAAAATTTTTCATAGAATTAAAATTTAAATGAAACATATGTTTAGTTGTTTTCTCCATTTGGAAAAATTTGAATGCTTTCGGGAACCGAATAATTGCCATATTTGTCAATAACAAAAACCTTAATTGTATAGTTTATAATTTCCAGGTTTTTTAGTTCGCATGAGTCGACCATTGTGTTAAAAAGGATACTGTCTTGCTGATAGTCAACCACTATTTTTTCTGCAATAGGACTTTGTGGATTATCCCATTTTAGTTTAGCATACCTAAGCCCAACATCTGCCTGTAAATTTGAGATTTTAGGAGCATAAACTTTTGCATTTTCTTTATATTGTAAATAATTATAATCCATTTTCTGACAACTCATGAATCCTAGTAATAGCAGAAAGAGAATATATTTTGTAGATTTTTTCATCACGTGTTTTTTATTATTTATTACTTACATTATCCAATCCGTAAAGCGTAATTTCTGAGCCATATATATTGGTTTCACTGCCGTAGTTGGAAGTTATACTAAACTTTAGGTATTGGAATGGCTCTGTAGCTTGAGGGAGTTCAAATTCGTGCCCGTTTATCGCTTCCGTTATTTTATCGCTTGGAACATTTCCATTTTCATCTTTGGGGTCGCCAATATCAAAAGAACCGATAAGTAACCATTGCGATTTATCGTTGCTGGCATAAAGATTAAATGAGCGTAGATTCTCACTTTTGTAATAATAATAGTTTTGACTTACTCCGTTATTTCCAGCGATGTATTCGTAGGCTCTTTGCCAGACTTTAAAACGGTTAAGCACTATTTTTTTATTCATGTTGATGACAATATCCATGGGGTAGTTTAAGCTACCTCCATTGTTGTCTCTATTGATAATAAAATAACTATTGTCGGAGGGCGAATCTTTTGTATCAATTACATCATCCCAAAAATTGACCGTTAAGCCTTCCCATGCATTACCATTTACGGATAAAGAAGATTCTAAAGTCCAAGTTGATTTGTCAATTTTTTCTTCAAATAAAGGTTTTAAAGATGCTTTATATTCTTTTTGGGTTTGATTTCCTTTAAAATCTTCAACTTTTACAGAAAAATCATACTTTACAGAGTCTAATCCTCTAATGGTAAGTTGCTCATTAACACGGTCGGAAGATAAAATTCTACTCTCTTCTTTGGAATTGTATGTGTAATAAACATATACAAATACCGGTTTTGCCGATATATTTTCCCATTTAATGGTTACACCACCTAAAGTAGGCGATAAATCAATGCTTTTGTTTACAAGATATATATAAGATATTAAAGGATTAAATACTTTTTCTATCCCTTTAGATTGGTTACCCGCTTTGTCTATTACCGTTAATTTTACATGGTGTTGCAAAGTATCGTTAAAACCATCAATTTGAATGCTATTGGTATATCTACTTGCCGACTTAAATACATTTTCACCCAAAGAATTAGTATACGATGCTTTTACATATAAAATATCACTATCAGTAGGTAGTGTATAATCAATTTGAGCTCCACCATTTAAAGGAGTTATGCTAATGTTTGTCAATTCTCCCGGAGCCGTTATATCTGTATTCTCTTTTTTACAGGAATATGTCCATGTTACAATAGTGAATAATAATATATAAATTAAATATCTTGTTTTCATTTGTTTAATATTTATATTCATTAAAATAAATTTACCATCCGGGATTTTGTACCAGATTAGAGTTAATAATGATTTCGTTTAAAGGAATAGGAAACAAATAATCGCGTGGAGTGATAAATGAACGTTGTCCTACTATTTTCCTTTGATAAAACTTATTCGTTGAACTTTCGTTTACGCTCCAGCCCGTAACCGGACGATTAAAGTATTTATCGGCTAATTTCCAACGTCTGATATCATAAAAGCGTTGGCCTTCATAAGCTAGTTCAATGAGGCGTTCCTGATGAATAATTTCTCTTAAGCCTTCTTTTGTTTGGTATTTGCCAGGCGTTTTGGCAATGGCTGTATTATCCCATGAATCTTGCAAAGTAGGAATACCTGCTCTTGTTCTAATTTCATTTATATAATCGTAAATGGTTTGGGATGGACCGCTGTATTCATTCATGGCTTCGGCATAAATAAGATATAAATCGGCCAGGCGAATGATTGGCCAAGGATAGGCAATTAATTTATTATAGTCGCTGCCTTCAGATGCCGGATGGCATACTTTTTTGAGTGTATAACCGGTGATAACATAGTCGTTGGTGTTTGCTCGCCGACCATAAGGTTCGCCTTTACGCATGAGCAAATTCCATTTTTCACCCCAGGTTCGATAAATTCCTCTATCAAAACCAATAGAAGCGTAAAAACGCGGTTCGCGATAAAGATTTATTCTAGAAGTAACTTTGCCTGCCTGTGCATGATATTTTTCGGTATTCGGAATAATAGAAAGCGCATATCGTGAAGCATAATTATAACTAATATCTTCATCAATGGGCAAGCCATTTTTAGTATAATATTCCTCTACCATTTCTAATGTGGGTGAAACCCACTGCCAAGCACCATGATTAGCTGAAGAATTGGGATTTATCATCATGGCTGCTGCTTGTAAGGTCCACCATTCTCCATTGTCAACAGGATCAGAATTTCCCCATATTAATTCTTTGTTCCATTTTTCGGTAAACATATAACGGTAATTATATAGCGCTTTTACCTCCGGTTGTGCATAATCTGTACTATCAAATTTTGGCACTACACCTGTGAAATTATATAATTCAATACCATTGGCATGCGCAAGATCAATCGCTTCTTTAGCTGCATCGGCAGCTAATTTCCATTTTTCAATATCTTTGGTAAGATTGAAAAATGGAGTACCATCTTTATTGACAAAGGATTGATAAAATTCTGAATTGCCATTATATAAGGGACTTGCTGCATAAAGGAGTACTTTTGCCTTAATGGCCAATGCCGTAACTTTATCTACTCTTCCCAAATCGTTATCACTAATAGTTCTTTCCGGTAAATCAGCAGCTGCTTTGTCAATGGTAGATACAATATAATCAAATACTTCATCCATTGTGTTTCTTTTTACCCGCACTTCATCTACACTTGCCGAAATGGGTAAATTTTTGTCTATAATGGGAATGGGCCCATATTGAGAAGCCAGTAAGAAATGATAATAGGCTTTAAGGAAAATGGCTTCGGCTTTCCACTGCTTTTTTTCAGTAGCTTTCATATCCACCACTCCATCTATATTTTCAATAAAAGTATTACATGCTCTAATACCTTCAAAAAGTGACTCTTGTGAGCGTCCATAAGCCGAATAGCCACTCCAAAATCCTAAAATCGGATTATCGGAGGTTTGTTTACCTCGCATAAGTTCTACGCCCGGAGTTTCCTGTGCTAGAGGTGTAGTTACCGCATCGGAAGCAAAAACATGACTGGCATATACTCCATCTTGTTGGGGTAAATAATGATAACAAGTACTAAGTGCTTTGTAAGCAGCTTCTTTTCGTTCAAAAAGAAGCTTAAGTTCTTGTGTTTTATCGGGTACAATATCCAAATAGTCCTTACAAGAAGAAAAAATATTTAGGAAAATACCTAATAGTAATACATATTTTAAATTTTTCATTTTCATTTTTATAATGAGATGTTTAATCCAATATTGAATATTTTTTGAGTGGGATAGGCGAGTCCATTACCGGCCATTTCAGGATCCCACAGTTTAAATTTGCTAAAAGTTAAAAGGTTAGTTCCATTTACATAAAAACGAGCGCTGCTGACATGCATTTTTTTTGCATATTTCGTGGGCATAGTAATACCCAACTCTACACTTTTTAGTCTAACAAAGCTACCATTGCGAAGCCACCAAGTAGAGGGCTTTTCGTTATTTGAAACATGTTGTGTTGATAAGCGTGGCCAAAAAGCATTGGGATCGGGATTATCTAATGACCAATGATTATCGGCAATTATGCTCAGCGCATTTCTTTCATCCACAAAAGGAGCTATATCAGTTGGATTAATAAAGAATGATTCGCGAGCCACCCCTTGGAAGAAAAAGGAAAAATCAATCATTTTATATCCTATGGAAGCACCTGTTCCATACACAATCTCGGGAACACTGGGGAAACCAATGGGAACCATATCGCGATCGTCAATCACACCATCATTATTAATATCGATGTATTTAATATCACCGGGCATATAGGATTCTGAAGGTTGCGATTGATTATATTGTGGAGGAGAATTGATTAAATCATTCTCATCAATAAAAAGCCGGTCGGCTACTAAACCCCATTGTTGATTGATGGGTTGTCCTATTTTACTCATATAGTCGTATTGGTAATCCGGTTCACCATTTTTTACTATTTTGTTTGTTGCATAAGTAAAATTGGAACGCGAGCTTATCCAAAAATGAGAATTTATGACTTGATTATAATCAAGAGAAATATCAACACCATGAGATTTGGCTTCTCCAATATTACTACTAATTTGCGCTGTTAATCCCATTGTTATGGGAGTATATTGTCTCGGCCAATAGATATTTCTTCTGTATTCGGTAAAATAATCAACCTGAATATTCAAAACATCAAAAAGCCCTAATTCAAGACCGTAATTGGTTTTTTCGGCCACCTCCCATGTAACATCAGGATTTGCGTAGCGATTAACCAAATAACCGGAATATGAATTATTAAAATCCCGACCAAAGGAGTAGCCTTTTCCTGCATCATTGATATTAACATTAGACAGATAAAAGAAACGGTCATTGGGATCAGAAATGGCATCATTTCCCACATAGCCATAAGTCACCTTTAATTTAAGTTGTGAAATTGTCTTTTTTAGGCTCTTGAAAAAATTCTCGTTGGAAACGAGCCAAGCGATACCGGCAGAGGGAAAAAATCCAAAGCGATGTTTAGCTGCAAATTTTTCCGAGCCATTATACCCAAAATTTATTTCAGTAAAATACCGGTCACCAAATCCATAGGTAAATCGCCCCGAAAGTCCTAAGTTTCTGGATGGCAAAGTGGCATAGGTGTTTCCACTCAAAGTATTTAAAAATTCCTGTTGAGTATATACCAGTAAGCCGCCAAAGGTATTATGACCAATAGTTCTATCGTACTGGGTAAGGACTTCGTAGTAGAAACTACTATTCGCCTGATTAACAGAAACAGGGTCGTTTAAAAATTCGGTTCCTTCATTAATTTGATAGAGTTTGTGTAAAACGCCTTCTTCTGTTTGAATATCAGCCATTCCGTAATAAAATGGAGTAAAAGAGCGTGAATTTTCGTTCATGCTATAATTTCTAATCGAGGCCAAAGCTTTTAACTTAAGTCCTTTGGTGATAAAATTCAGGTCTTGTTTTATCTGAAATTGAGAAAGAATAGTAGATGTAAACCGGTCTTTATAACCCATAACCATTTGAGCATAAGGATTGGGGTAGTTCCCGTTTCCTTTATTCCCGAATAAAATATGGTTAGAATTTCTATAGTCATTGTCCGGCGGATAAAACTTTGGGAAATTAACCGGATTGGCTTGCATCACCGACGAAAAAATACTGCTTGCATCGTTCGCCGGACCATTATATCGATCAAATAAGGAATAAAATTTTACAACAGCTTCTGTAGTCTTTGTCAGATGAATATTTATATTCGCCCTTAAATTATATCTCTTAATATCAATATTATTATTGAAATTGTTTAAAGGATCAACTTTTAATAAACCTTTTTCATTGGTATAAGAAACGGCTAAATAATATTGAGCGACTTCCCCTCCACCATTGATGTTCATATTGGCTTTCTGGTTCATCACATTGTTATTAAACAATTCTTTGTACCAGTCAATATTAGGATAAATGAAAGGATCAGCGTTTGCTTTGGTTTGCTCTATTTTATCCTTGCTGTAATATAAAAGCGCATTATTGTCACGTGAACGTAAGGCCTGATTATAAAGCTCCATATAGGAAACACCCTCGAGAAATTGATTTGTCATGGTAGGAGTTGAGATGGAATTTTCTATTCGGACAGAAATTTTAGCTTTTCCCTTCTTCCCTTCTTTGGTGGTAATTAAAATTACACCATTAGCTCCACGTGCTCCGTATAAAGCAGTAGCCGTGGCATCTTTCATTACCGAAAAACTGGCAATATTATCGGGTTCAATACGAGCCAAATCGTTGGAAGTAACCTCTAATCCATCAATTAAAATTAATGGGTCGTTTTTATATCCAAAAGAGGTTACCCCCCGGATAAAAAAAGCGGCATTATCTTTTCCTGGCTCACCAGAGCGTTGATAAGATATCACACCCGATAATTTACCGGCAAAAGCAGCTGTCAAGTTGCTAGGAGCAATTTTTAAGTCCTTAGGTTTTACTGTGTTTATAGAGCCTATAACACTTTCCTTTTTTTGTTTTTGAAAAGCCACCACCTGAACTTCTTCCATGTTGACGCTATTTTCTTTTAAAATAACATCAATTCTAGACGTTCCATCGACCACTTTATAAACGGTGGTAAAACCAATATAGGAAAATCGTAAGGTATCACCCGATTTTAAATTTCCAAGAGCATAGGTTCCATTCAATGATGTAATTGTACCATTGCTTGTTCCTTTATGCAAAACGGTTACTCCAACTAAAGGGTCTCCTTGTTCATCTATTACCAGCCCTCTTATTACTTTGTCTTGAGCAAAACTATGCAAGCCGGCAAATAATAGAAATATTAATAATAGTTTTTGATATTTTATCATCTTTCGTTTTATTATTTTAATGAGATATGATAAATTTTGAATGAAATATTTCGTTACCGGAAATTAATCTTATCCAATAGATTCCATTTGTCAATTTATTTATGTCCAAAACCTTATTGTCAGTCTTTTTTTTTAACACTAATTGTCCAAGATTATTAAGTATTTCAACTTCCTTTTTTATTGACGCCTCCATTTTTAGATGAATACTTCCACTACAGGGATTTGGATAGACGCTAAAAGCTTGAATTTGTCTTTTTTTTACTGAACTTAGAAAGTCCAGTTGAAACCAATTGAGATTAAATTGACTTCGCCTTACCATTAAACGAAGTCTGCTTTTCCCTTTATTTAATTGAATTTCAGTTGTTTTGTCTTTCCAAATTTGCCAATCTCCTGTATAGCTTAAATCCACCGATTTTAAGGCATGTAGCTTACTACTGTCGCGGGTTAATACCAATAATTGAGCATCTGTTTCTGGAGTAGCATATCTAAATTTTATGCTGTATGTACCCGTTTTATCCACATAGATATTGTATTCGACATAATCATCTTTATCAGCATAACCCAAATTCTTACCGCCATCAATATCGCTACATTCTTCGATTTGAAAACCATGATTATAGGCGTAATTTTCTGCTTCCACTTTTGCCGAAAGATTAAAAAATGGTTGTAATTGGTTTTCTACCTCAGCAGCTGTAAATTGAGTTAAATTTTGCGACCCCGAGACAATTGAATTTCCTTTATAACTGATTTTTAAATGATCTGATAAAAAAATATCATTTTCTAAATAAATTCTTATTGTATGATTATCAGATTGATCTAATTTAATATACTTTATGGGGGTCAAACCATTGTTTTTAATGACTTGAAAATCGCTACTATTGATGTCATTATCCGGTTGTGTAGGCGGTTTGTTTAAATGAATATAAATAAGATTATAAAAATCATCGGTTTCAGATTCTAAATTTTTAAACCCTACACTTCCTACGCTTTGTGGGTGAGCAAAATAAAAATAATTGAGGTTTAAATGATCGGTATCAAAAACGATTTTAATTTTTACGGTCCCTCCAGGGATTATAATCTCATCAAAAGTGATGGTTTTCCAATTACTCCAAGCACCCGTAGCCGGAACTGAAAAAGTTGATGAGGTTATTTTCCCATTTACTTCCAAATGGAATTTGGTTGTTTTTGTACTTGCATAGCGCAGATTAAACGTAAAACTTGCCGCTGAATCATTATTTATGGTGTATTGCAACCATTCTCCTTTTTCGGTAAAAGCAAGAGAGTAACCATTTGTAATATCGTCGCTACATTCCTCAATATCTACGCCATCGTTTCTAAATTTCCAGCCTTTGTTCCATGCTTTAAAGGTATTGTCAACAAGATGAAGATCTGATGTGTCTTTATCAAAATAAGCATAATTATTCCTCCCCAAATCGTATTCTGTGGCAAATATGGTATCATTTATTGTTTTGGTGGAGTAAGGTAGCGTTTCGATGGTGTGCGGCTGACGAATATAGGCATCAATCACATCTTTATGCACTTCGCAGTTTTTAATATTGTGTTGTTTTGCATAGTCCATGAGGATATTAAAAGCTGCGCTTGAAGCAACATTTTGGTTATTTTTCCATTTAGTGAGTAAATCCAGGTACGATTGGGGTGGATTTACCTTTAAAACATTATTAATGCCATTTTTTTTCACCGGCCACGCCGACCAACCAATATTGTTACTTTCGGCTAAATGAGCCATATTCGTAAACCAAGTATTGGAATTTTCACCAGTTTCGCCCAGCCAAATGGGAACATTGTACTGACTTCGGAGGTCTAAGACCCATTGAATGGAGCTTTGATTGTTTAAATTCCAATATTTATGGAAACTATACGCCATATTGTCGTCAAAGGGGGGCGTTAAGCCCGAGAAGTCGTTGGCAAACCAATTTCCTTCGATAAAAATAAGGTGGTTGGGGTCAACTGAGCGTATGGAATCAACAATTTGGCCATAAAGATTTCTTAATTGCGAATTATTTCCTTCAGGAAATGTCCAATTGGTTTCGTTGAGGAGGTCGTAACCGCCAATCCATTCTTCATTGGCATAGCGTTCGGCTAATTTTTTCCATAAAGCCACTGTTTTCTGTTTGTTTTCATCACTTTCCCAAAGCGAAGGTTTAGAACTGTCGTAGTCTGAAATGGCTGCATCTTTACCTTGTCCGCCAGGTGCGGCGTGTAAATCGAGAATGAGATACATCTGATTGGCAGCACACCACGATAATAAACTGTCAATAACATCAAACCCCGTTTTTAACCATGTGTTTTGACCTTTTACGGGTTCCTTTTCAATGGGTAAGGTAAACCACTTGTAGTGCATGGCCACTCTCACTGTGTTAAACCCCCAGGCAGCCATAGAATCAACATCAGCTTTGGTAAAATGATTACTGAGCCAGGCTTTATAAAATAGTTGTGTACTGTCCTCGCCAAAAATATCTACCAATTTTTTTCTAAAATCGTGCATGGTGGGTAAGAAATCGGCAGTTTGCATCATATACCCCTCTTGAATCATCCAATTCCCGGTGCCAATTCCTTTAATCAGGTAATTATTACCATTTTTATCCACAATTTGTTTTCCCGAAGCATGCAAAAAACCTTGTGCCGAAACATTGAAATTTACGATTGTGGTAAATAGCAGCAATAAACCCAATTTATATCCCAAGTTTTTCATTGTCTGTTTATTTGTTTATTAGAACAGTGTTAATGGAATGCTTTGGTAATGAGCAGGATATTTTTTGATGAACAATAACGATATTGAAATCATGGTCTTCGTCTTGTGTGTTTAGAGCTACTACAGCTATTGAATTATCTTTATTGATAAATGCCGTAGTTAGAATTTTGTCGGTAGTGCTAGAACAAAGAACACGCTGAGCACCCGGACGGATATATTTTGAAAAATGACCTAAATAAAAATAGGAAGTCATATAAATTAATTCATTGGTCTTGGTGTTTGCAATAACCGGAGCATAACAGTAATTACCCACATGATTAGGTCCGCCTTTTTCATCCAATAAAATGTTCCAGTCTGTCCATCCCACTACAGAATTGTTTAAATCGTGAATGATGGATTTGGCATATTCTTCGCCCCAATGCCATTCGCCTAAACGGTTGTAGTCAAAAGGATAGAGACAGCCTTCGGTAAACAGTAATTTTTTATCGGGGTAGGCTTCGTGAAGGAGTTTTACATTGTCGTAATTGTCTTCTACATACCAGTGTAAGCCGGTTCCCCAGATGTATTTGCTCGCTTCATGGTCATCATAAGCTGTCATGGCTCGCTGTACCATCGGCCCGCGGTTGTGATCCCAAATAATAATTTTGGTATCTTTAAAGGGGCTTTTGGCCAATGTGGGGCCTAAAAAGTTTTTGACAAAATCTTTTTCTTCTTCGGCCGTATAAATACAAGATTCCCAAATTTGAGTGGCTAAAGGTTCGTTTTGTACGGTTAAGCCCCAAAAATTAATGCCTTGCTTTTTGTATTCCTCAAAAAAGCGAACATAGTAGTTAGCCCAGGTTTGAAAATATTCCGATTTTAATTTCCCACCGTGTAACATGTCGTTATTTGTTTTCATCCATGCCGGAGGACTCCACGGTGAGGCAAATATTCTAAACTCGTCGCCTACTAAGCTTTGTACTTCTTTAATAAAAGGAATTCTATATTTTTTGTCGTGATCAATAGAAAAATTTGTCAAGGCGATGTCGTCTTTTGTATCGCCATAGGCGTACGATTCGCTTGAGAAATCGCAACTATTGATAGGCGTACGAAACAGGTTGTAGCCTATACCGGTTTTTTTATCAAAATAGGCGTTCAAAAATTCCTTTTGCTTATCCTTTGATAATTTATAAAAGGTTTCAGCGGATGCATCGGTTAGTGCGCCACCAAATCCTTCTATGGTTTGAAATGTTTTATGAGGATTGACAAATACGGTAATCTGATGTTCATTATTAAAATTCGTATGGGAAATTTCTAAATTGTCAATTTCTTTGAATTTTTCTTTATTTTCTTTAGCCGTAATAATTTGTTTCGCTTTTTTTAGCTTATATTTTTCTAATCTTACAACAATTTTCTCTGTTTTGTTTATAGCTACTTTTTTGCTTTTATTTTGGTTGTTATGGCAACTATAAGCAAAGAGAATAAATATAAAAATTGAAAGTTTGAATGTGATTTGATTTTTATACATACAATTTAGTTTTTCTATTTTTTCAAATTCAGATTCAAAATTGCATATTAAATACCGGTTTAGGGTAAAAAAACGATTCTCAATATTTCTGTAAATTGTTAAAAAGACCTCTCAAAAACTCTCAT
>Ga0114934_10001981_pt1 | contig 13251 bp, 12 predicted proteins | sample 4SBtaG_2_FD_99695 | JGI IMG/M metagenome (GOLD analysis project Ga0114934, IMG submission 99695) | Deep subsurface microbial communities from Kolumbo volcano to uncover new lineages of life (NeLLi) - 4SBTROV10_white metaG | ecosystem: Environmental > Aquatic > Marine > Volcanic ... | reverse complement strand
TAATTCATTTTTTTCATAATGAATATCCATACTATGTAAACTGCAAATTTGTTTAACTATGGCTAATCCAAGTCCATAAGATTTTGAATTTTCTTTAGTAAAACGATTGAAAATGTTATCGTTTGTGAGAGAATGGGGTTTACCTGTATTACAAATTATTAGGCGGTTATTATATGTTTCAATTCTAATTTTCCCATTATTGTTATTGTGTTTTATTGCATTTGAAATTAAATTATTTAATAGAATATCAGCAAGTTTAGGGTTTAATTTTACTGTTAAAATTTCATTCCTACGAAAATCTACACTTATATTTTTTGTTTCTAATAAGCTTGAAAATTCCTTTATCTTGTTTTCAATATATTCACTAATATTTAATTCATTAGTTTCTACATACTGATGATTTTCAATTTTGGTAAGCAACAATAAACTTTTGTTTAATGTAGATAGGCGTTTCACTGCATTTATTGTAGTTAAAACCATTTTAAAAGCCTGTTCAGATAGGTCTTGTTGCAACAATTCTTCTAAATTTAGTAATATAATTGAAATTGGGGTTTGTATTTCATGTGAAGCATTTTCAGTAAAATCTTTTAAGGCTTTATAATCATTTTTTAATTTTTGAGTTAATGTTATTACCGTATTGTTTAGGCGTTTGAACTCTTCAATATTTGTTTGTTTTAGTTCTAAATCGTTCAAATTTTTGAATGAATAATTTTCTATTTTCTTCAAATTAATTTCAAAATCTTTCCAAACAGTTTTATTTAATTTTTTAGTGATAATAAATGATATTAAGAAAGTTAAAATCAACAATAATAGCAAAGGTAATGATATGGCAATTATTAAATCATTTGTTTCCAGTAACGAATGCCGTAGTTTAATTAAGTAGTATTGATTATTAATTTGTATTGAATTTGTATATTCTAAAAAGGGTTCATTTTCATCTTCACTTTTATCAAAAATAAATATTTCTTTGAAAGATTGTGGTTCTATTCTACTTTTTGATATTTTTTTTGTTTCAATTATTGGATATATATTGGGCGTATTATTTTGTGTTTTAATTTCATTAATTATATCAAGCTCTCTGCCTAAAATATCTTCTTTAATTTCGTTTGTGAGAATATCTTTAAGAACAAAATATCCTATTACACTAATCAAAATTAATAAAATGGTGAGGGTCCAAAAATATTGACGATTTATTTTAGATAGAAATTTCATAATTCTGAAAATTTATATCCCATTCCATAAATCGTTTTAATGTAGTCGTTTCCCCCCTTTGATTTTATTTTTTTGCGAATATTATTCAAATGGGTATATATAAAATCGAAATTATCGGCTAAATCAATATTGTCATTCCAAAGGTGTTCTGCAATAGCTTCTTTTGTTAAAACACGATTTTTGTTGATAATAAAATACAATAACATATCGTATTCCTTTTTTGTTAAAGTAATTGATTGGTTGTTTATTTTAACTTCTTTACTGTCTGTATTAATTGATATTTCATTAAACTTTAGCAAGTTATTCCCATCGTATTTACGCCTTCTGAGAATTGCTTTTATTCTTGAATTAAGTTCCGACAATTGAAAAGGTTTTGTCATATAATCATCGGCACCAAGGTCGAGACCGGTTATTTTATCGTCTAATGAACTTTTTGCCGAAATAATTATTACTCCGGCTTGAATATTGTTTTTTTTGATTGTTTTTAAAAGCTCTATTCCGTTACCATCAGGCAAAGTAATATCTAAAAGGATAATGTCGTATTCGTAAATAGATAATTTTTTACTTGCTTTTTCGAAATTTTCAGCTAATTCGCAGATATATTTTTCTTTAGTAAGGTAGTTGCTAATGGCAATTAACAATTCAATTTCATCCTCTACAATTAAAATTTTCATGCCATAAAAATAGGTTTAAAATCTAAAGGAAATCTAAAGAATTATAGAAAAAATAGATTTATTTTGGGATGAAATAGCTCCCAAAAAAAATATCGGGACAGGCTTTTTGGTTTTTTCGGGTTAGCATTTTGAGTGTCGGCAAAAACCAAGTTGTGCTATCTGTGCAGTAGCATTTTATTTTAATATTTTCTAGTAGCAAATTTGTCATTATTTTGTATCTTTGTTTAGCTTGCCTCTAATGTGTTTGTGTATGATTAGTTGCGTGGTTAAGCATCTAATTTAGCAAATAAAAACCAAATAGAAAATCCGCGAGAATTTTCGTAAGTAGGCTAAAACCAAGCAATTAATTATACACCGTGTTGAAATAAATCTCGCCTAAAGTCGGGATAGCTATAATAAGAACGGTATAAAAATAGTCAAAGATACTGAACGGGAGCACTAAGCTCCCGGATAAATTATTTTTAAAATTTTAAATTCAGTATCATGGGACAAAAAAGATCAAAAATTGTCGACGAAGCCATTCAAATCATCAATGGTATTGCAAAAGTAATCAAGGGTATCCATCAAAACACCGTTTTACGGAGTCACCAAGCTACCTGTTGCTTTCGAGAACAACGGAAAAATGTTCAGGTGGAGCGATTTGCTGGCTTTTGCTGAGCATCTTTTTCGCTAATACACCAAATGCCTCTGTCATTGTAGGATGTGGATATATTGCTTGTGCAACCTCTTTAAGGGTTAATTTGTTCGCCACAATCAATGTAGCCTCTCCCACCAACGATGCTGCATTTTCAACAAAAATAGTCACACCTATTATTTCTGAATTTTCTTTATTGACTACATATTTCAAATAACCGAAAGGCACATTGGCAACTTGAGCAGCCGCATCAACCTTGTAGTCATAAACACCTGTCATAACATCATAGCCTTTTTGGATGGCCTTAGCTTCAGTAAATCCGGCACTGGCGATCTCGGGTTCAATATACAATACCCATGAGTTTTTGGAAAAATCCACTTTCTGTTTATTTCCCGCCATGATATTGGCAGCTACAAGATTTGATTCATAGGTTGCAAAATGGGCGAATTTTGGCCCATCAATAACATCGCCGGTGGCATAAATACCCTTTACAGATGTCTCAAGAAATTCATTAACAACAACACCTTTACGATTGTATTCTACCTTGGCCTTATCTAAATTAAGGGACTCAATATTGGGCACTTTACTTGTAGAAATAAGTACATTCTCAAAATTTTCTTTGCGTTCGTTACCATTGGCATCAGTATAGGTCACATTATAATGTCCTTCTGATTTATTTATTTCTTGTACTTTTGATGAGGTGAATATTTGAATATCGGCGCGTGCGAACTCTTTACCAATTATTGCGATATCTTCTGGTTCTACAATACCTGATAAAATGCTATCCTGTAATTCAACTATTGTGCATTTAACACCTAATTTTGATAGCATTTGAGCTAATTCGATACCGATTGGTCCGCCACCAACAATAAGCAATGTTTCCGGGAGTTTATCTTGAGAAAAAATTATTTCGCTGGTAAGAAGATTCTGAATAGAATTTCCTTTAAATGGAGGTATAAAGGAGCGAACGCCAGTGGCAATAATGGCTTTGTCAAAAGCACATTTCTCTTTTCGTCCCGTATCCTTGTCTTCAATTATTAATTCATTGCCAGAAACAAATTTTGCATGCCCGGCAATAAAGTCAAGAGTAGGCAAACTTTTTTCTATCTGCATAGTTACGGAAGATCGCTTTTCAAGAATAAAATCTATTTTATACTTAATTTGATTCCAGGCTTTTGCTCTATCCTCGTTTGACCAGGTTTCCTTACCCAAATATTTACGTTCTGCCGTTAATTCATCAGCCCAATGCCTAATAATTTTTGACGGGATGCAACCAACAAACAGACACGCGCCGCCAAGTTTTCCAGATTCTTCAACCAGTAAAACGGATTTTCCTTGAGAAGCCAACTGCAAAGCCGCGGGTGTTCCACCAGGGCCTCCTCCAACTACGATAACATCATATTTATTTTTCATAAAACTTAATTTGTAATTTAAAGCTAACATAAGATTAAGTGACTAATGAAAGAAGCAAAAGTTGCTCTTCATGACTAAATCTATGTTGCTTGTTTGTTATTATTTGTTTACTATTATTAATTTAACATCTTTTCTCCTTATTTATTTCGTTGTATATGTTGCTCATATTGGCAACCTAATACTAAATCGGTATCAAGCTACTGAAAATAAAACATTTCTTTTCGCTCTATTTTTCTTCTAAAATCTGTCATGTCCTAAAATAAGTCTACAAATTCAACATTAATTTAAGCGATACTTTAATACACATTTTCTAGTGTTTTATAATTCAAAGATAAGTGTAATCGCACTTCATTGTATAATTTAATTGCATTTTCTACTGTTAGTTCTAAATAACTATCTTGAACCATTTTCTCTAAGTCTTTCTTTATCAAAAGGTCTTTTAACTGTTTTAGCTCTTTTTGTAAGGCTTTCAGTCTGCTTATTTCATCTTTTGTTTCTACCATTATTCATTAAGTCTTTACGGTATTAAGTTCCGATAAAATCTTTAATTTAAAACCTTCACTGTAACATCAGGTTACGCCATCATTTTTATACATATTCTACATTTTTAGTCTAGACATTTTTTAGGACGGGTCAATCTTAACGCTAACGATTTGGCTATTCGTAGTACGAGATTTTGAAACAATTTACTTTCAATTTACTACTAATTTTATTTAGTGCTATAAACTTCAATTTCTGTGCATTACCAAAATTACATATGGCCTTTGTTAGACACTGGCATTGTTTCATTTCCATATATTTTTCTTTCAAATTTGTTAAAATTTTATTTTTTTCGGTGCGGTGACAAAAGGCAGACTTATTAACAAGCGTTGATTCGTGCATCGGAAAAACCAAATTCCGCTAAGTCGGAATGAGTGTGCTGTTTGTGCGGTTGGCTTTTAGCGTAGGCTTTCATTTATTTAAATTTATTTTCACCTTATCTAATGTTGAAATTGATGGTAAGTATTTATTGAGCAATTCCCTATTTGTTTTGTCATTTTTTTCAAATAATAGTTTCGGCTCTAATTTTATTGTTTGATAATTAATAAATTTAAAATTCTTTTCAAGTGTAATTTCGTAATAATATTCCGTTCTTGAATTCTCTTTTCCTTGAATTTTTGATTTATGTTTAAGCCTTATTTCTTTTATATTTCCATAATGGCCGGTAAAAAAAAGAGGTTTCCCCCTTCCGCCTTGATATAAGTATATAATTTTAGCTTCTAATATTTCTGCTGGAAAATCTTGTATAAAATTATTTTGTTCAATTGCGTGGAAATAGAATTTATTTGTTTTTGTAAGTTTTGGAATATTTTTTTTTCTGCAAAATCCTAATGCTACTTTCTTAACTGGTTTTGGTTCTTTTTCTAAATAATTTCCAAATTCTTTTTCTGTGGTAAACCCGCTAATTTTTTTCTTGTATTGTTCTGCTATTTCTGAATTTTCAATTTCTAATTTTCGGCATTTACTTATTTCCAAAAACTCCGTTTCTTTATCAATTCCTAAAAACCTTCTATTTGCTAAATTTGCGGCAATACCAGTTGTACTACTGCCTGTAAATGGGTCTAAAACCCAAGCATTAGGTTTTGTTGATGCCATTATTATTCTTGTTAAGACTGACAAAGGCTTTTGTGTTGGATGCTTTTTGCAAGATTTTTCCCATTTAGCAATTGCTGGTAATTTCCAAACATCTTGCATTTGTTTATTACCATTTAACTGTTTCATTAACTCATAATTGTAATAATGAGGCACTTTTTTAGATTTTCTTGCCCAAATTATTTGTTCTGTTGAATAAGTAAAGTATCGACAAGAAAAATTAGGTGGCGGATTTGTTTTTTGCCAAGTAATAATATTTAGAATTTTAAAATCAAGTTCTGTTAATATTTGTCCGATACTAAAAATATTGTGCATTGTGCCACTAATCCAGATAGTAGCATCTTCTTTCATTAATTCACGGACTTCTTTTAGCCATTTGCGATTAAAATTGTTGATATAATCAAATCCGTGTGATTTATCCCATTTTCCTTTATTTACTGAAACAACCTTTCCACTTTGAATTGATAAACCATTATTAGACAAAAAATAGGGTGGATCGGCAAAAACCATATCAAACTTATGATTGATTTTTGGCAAAATCTCCATTGTATCTCCTTTTAGAAGATAAAAGTTTTTGTCTTTTGATTTGAAATAGGGTTTAATCATTTACTCGGGTAAACCTAACCATTTCAATGGTATCTTGTTAAACAAATAATGACAATTCATACTATTAATATATTCTAATGTGTCTTTGTAAGAGCCTTGTTTAAACCAATCGTTGAGGACATAAACATATTCAACTTTCCAATTTAAACTTTGAACCAGTTTAGAATATTGTTTTCTTTTGAAATCACAAGTTTGTAACTTCTCATCAACAGAACCTGCTACTTGCTGAAACTTTATCTCTATTATAAAAAGGGTGTCTCTTACAATTACAAACAAACCATTATCTGGTAACAATTGCTTTGAAAGATATTGCTTCCATTCTACTTTATATTCTTCAAGAAATCTATAAAATTCGTATTTTTTAAAGCAACGTGCAACTTCTTTATCTTCATAAGATATAATAGCACCAGACCTATTTTTAGTTTCAATTACTTTATAACCTTCAATTTCTTTGAAAAGAGTTATTAAATCAACTCTGTCCTCAAAAATTAGTCCTGTTTTGGTGTTTCCACCACCTTTTCCTCCTTTTATCATATTTAATTTGTAATTAAAAGTTCTGTTAATTGCCCTCGTTTACTAGGATTTGCATTTATACTTCTTCGTGCATTTACTCTAAGAATATTGAAAGAAGAATATAAATCATCGAAGAAGTTATTATTTATGTCTTTCCCTTTAACATCAGAATTGCTTAATATCCATTGATGGTTTTGATTGTCTAAAGTTTCACAAAATTCTTTTAGTCTAATTTGTTCAGCATCATTAAATTCATCTTTTGCGTATGAATTGAAACTTGAAGTTTCATTTAATGGTTTATATGGTGGATCAAAATAGAAAAAAGTATTATCATTTGTATATTTCAAAGTTTCTGAAAAATCGCCATTTAAAATCTCAACTTTTTGTAATACTTGTGAAACTGCTAAAAGATTTTCTTTATTGCAAATCTGAGGTGTTTTATAACTTCCTATTGGCACATTAAATTCATTCTTTCGGTTAACTCTATAAAGTCCATTAAAACAAGTTCTATTTAAAAATATAAACAATGCACTTTGTGTTGTTTGGTCTGAATTTCTTGTATTGAATAAACTTCTTTTTTCATAGTAATATTCCTTTTTGCTTTCTTGATTTTCTGAAATATTATGGTATTCAATTTCCCATTTTTTAAGCATATCAATTAAGTCCTGAACATTATGTTTAATTGTCAAGTATGAATTTGTTAAGTCCTGATTAATATCGTTGATTATAGCATTTTTCATATTTTGAAATTCCTCCAACATCCAAAATAGAACCGCACCACTTCCAACAAATGGTTCAATGTATGTAAAATCATTTGTTTTGATGTTCTTTGGAAGTTGCTTTTTGATCTGCTCAATCAATTGGGATTTCCCACCTGCCCATTTTAAAAAAGGTTTTGCTCGCATATTTTAAACTTCTAATATTTTTAAAGCCTTTTGCATTCCTTCTCGTGCAAAAGGTTCGTTTTCAACTACATATAGCACTCTGTCACAAACCCACAAAGTCAATAATTTTTCTTGTGATACATTGTAAAATTTTGCAAGTTTTTCAACTTGAATTTTAATAAGTTTTCTTTTTCCTCTTTCCATTTTACTAATCATCTCAGTGTCAATTTCAAGATAGGATGCAACTTGCCGAAGCAAGATATTTTTGCTTTCTCTTATTTTTTTAAGTTCTTGACCTAATTTCTTCATTGTCTTTTTTTCGACTTGTCAATTATTGGCAAATATACAGTTTCTTTTCGTATATCAAAAAAATATTTGATTCAATCCCATTGGCTACGCACCGATTGAAAGCTATTTAATAGGCAAAGTATTTATTCTTTTTCCATTATCACAATATACTCATTATTCATGGTTTTTGATTTTACTCCTGTCTTATTTGTTGGACTATTTTCTTTTGGCATTCGTTTATTTGGTATTTCTCGAACAATAGTTTTTATATGAGTAAAACCATTTTTCTCAAACAATTCAACTGTAATATAATCTAATGGTATTTGTGTACCTTTAACCGTTCTATTCCCAACAACATATGCAACACGTCCTTTCTTTCTAACTGATTTTGAAACATTATTAATTGAATTTTCATAATCAACCAAAAATTCTTTTACTTCATTAAATCTCTTTAAATCGTTGTTTTGAATTTCTTCTAATTCTTTGAAAGCATACTTAGTTTTAAATTCAACATTTTTATGATTTTTACTTCCTCCCATTAATAAATTATCAATTTTAGAAGCATTTTTTATTCCTAGCCATTGGTTTGATAATCTTGAAAATTGACCATAAGCAACAGTTGTTCGAGAATCACCATATGGCGGAGAAGTTACTACAAAATCAATTTTTTTTCCAATAACATCTTCAGGTTCAATATCACATGTATTAAAATCGTAAATATTTGTAGTTGTATTTGCACCTGTTTTAGTAAGTTCTTTTAAACCTTGAATATTTCTATTTAACTTGTTAAAATATATCCCAAATGTATCAGGATTATGGGTTTCTAATTTATCTTGTGCTATTCTATACAGCTTAAACTCTCCATTTCTTGTATAAGATGCTTCTCTTAATGTTTCACTCAGTGGAATGATAAAAAAATCTTGAAAATCTTTCTCAATCTCTTTTCTTATTTTGTTTAAGATAAATGAAACTTCTTTTATTACTTTCTTACTAAACCAATAATCTATGTTTTTAAAATCAAATAATTCGTATGCTTCATCATTAGAATTGAATGTATATTTAAAAATTTCATCTGATAGTAAATTCTTATATTTTAGAATTTTTTCAATATTAAAATTCTTAACTTTTGTTCTTGCTATTAATTGAGCAAGAGGATTTAAATCTGTTCCTGATGAATTTATATTTGCAAGTTTTGCTTCAACCATTGTTGTACCTGTGCCACAATAAGGGTCAAATATAAGTTCTGTATTTTTAGGTGCATATTCCTTAATTAACCTTCGAGCAATTTGAGGTATCATCATTGCTGGGTAATTATGATAACAGTGAGAATACTCTTTTGTATTTACACCAACAAAACTCCATTCATTGTCAATTATTCTTTCTTTCATCTCTCTAAATTAACACACATATATGTGTGTGCAAAAATAAGGTATTATTTACACTTTTGCAAAAAATATTTTTCTTATGACAAATATAGAACAATTTGTAATTGATAAAGTAAGAAGTGAAAGAATTAAAAATAACTTATCACAAATTGATATTGCCAATTTTCTAAATGTTTCCCCTGGTTTTATTTCATCAGTAGAAAGCACAAAAGGAAATGCAAAATATAACTTAAACCATATCAATCTTTTATCAAAACTTTTCAAGTGTTCTCCAAAAGATTTCTTACCTACTAAATATATTAAAGATGGCAAATAAAAATAAAATTATTAAAGAATTTAAACGTATTAAAGCTCTTGGTTTTATTAAAAGCAGAAGACTTAATGATACAGGTATAGGCAAAACATTTGAAGATTATCTTGGTGTTGACGAAAATAATTTAAAAGACCCTGATTTTGAAGGATACGAAATTAAAAGTCATAGAAAATCTTCGAATTCCTTTGTTACATTATTTACAAAAAGTCCAACGACTCCAAACAAAGCAAATTCCTTACTTAGAGAAAGGTTTGGAACACCTGAAGGAAAACTAAATGTTAAAACTATTAGAACTTCTGTTTTTTCAAATAAATGGAATAGTTATAATAGATCATATGCTTTCAAAATTGTTGTAAACGAAAATACTAAAACAATAGATTTAATTCGTAAAAAAATTAATGGTTCAAAATCAATTGTTGAATGTTCTTGGACTTTTAGTGAAGTTAAAAGTGCTTTTTCAAAACTAAAATCTTTATTTTTTGTAACTGCTGAAAGAGAAAAAAAACATGTTCACGAATATTTTCATTTTACAAATGCTACAATATTTAGCAAACCAAGCTTCGCAAAATTAGTTCAACTTATTAATGAAGGTAGAATAATGGTTGACATTCGTCTTGGTGTCTATTCTTCAGGAAAGAATAAAGGTAAGGCTCATGACCACGGAATAGGTTTTAGAATAAAGTCAAACGACCTAAAATTATTATATTCAGATGTGTTTGAAGTATCCTGATATATTTTGCCCAACATCTGTATAAACCCAATTCAGTCTATCATTTTTTATACAAAAATATAAATTACATAGATTTAATAAAGATGTTTTTTCTTGGTAACAAATTTAAGCAAAATTTTATAGATGGATTGAAAAAATTAATTAGCACTAAAAAGGAAAGCGTATCGTAATGTTGTATGAGTTTAGTCTAAGAACTGGCGACTTCCATAAAAAGAATTATTTTGGATGAGACTTATTGATGCCTGATTATCAGTTAATTGAAGAAAGTATAAATATCGCCAAAAGAAACTTTTTTGATTTTGTTTGTTTTTAGACTGGACTCATGTATATTTGTTCATCAAAAAAAAAACGATGAAACTCAAATTTTTAATTCTTTTTTTGGGACTGAGTATTTTTTCTCAGGCACAAGATTCGCTATTTCAAAAAAATTTAGTGATTGTATCATTTAATCCGGATATGCTCAACAACGAAGCAGCAAAACCAATGCTGCAGCAATCCGGTATGACATACGACGAAATGGTTACTTATTTAAATAAAGAAATGACTTATTATCTCGGTGTTGCCTTTCAAAAAAATATTCGGACATTTTCGCTGAATACCTCGTTGACAACAAACACTTCGGAAGATTTATATACTATTTGGAGGCTTCAAAATTATTTTCTTTCCCCCATTCCCCAAGATCAAAAAAGAAATGTAGATCCTACCTCTAAATTAATTGGGCAAAAAAAGCAAGAATCCTCCGGTGGTGAAGTGGTTTCAGAGATTAACTCGTTGAAAGGTAATTTTCTGGACAGTAAAATAGGGGACAAAAAAACCTTTACAGGCATCACGCGAAAACTTCATGCAAATTATATACTAATAATCAACGAGTTAGACATAAAAGAGGATTATTCAAATCCTTATGCTGTCGGGCGAAATGATTATACCCGGCAATTACAAATTCATTTTACATTGTTTAATAATAAAGGCAGTGCCATAGCCGGTAATGTCGCTACGGTTGATTTTTCAGCCAAAGAAAATAATATCAAAACAGTGGTTAATTCCTATTTTCCCATTGCCGCCAATAAAATAAAATTATTTTTGTCGCCATTTCTTCAATAAATTTATATCAAAATAGCGATTCCAATAAATGATTTCTGTTGACAATATTAGTGTTCACTTTGGAAATTTTGAGTTGTTCAATGCCATAAATTTTGTAATAAATCCTAAAGAGCGTATTGGACTGGTTGGAAAAAATGGTGCAGGGAAAACAACATTATTGAAAATTCTGTCAAAAAAAGAAAAGGTCCAATCCGGAAATATTGTTTATCCGGCAGATTTTACTATTGGATATTTACCACAACAAATGCCTTTTAGTAGCCGAAAAACCGTATGGCAAGAAACAATGGAAGCATTCAATAAGATTATTACCATAGAAAATAAAATTAATCAGATAAACGAAGCATTATCAACACGCACTGACTACGAATCGGAAAGTTATCTTCAATTAACACAAGAATTATCGGAACAAACTGATGCTTTTCATTTACTTGGCGGTAATAATATTAACGAAGAAACAGAAAAGATTCTGACGGGGTTAGGATTTATGCCTGATGATTTTTATCGAAAATGCCGTGATTTCAGCGGCGGATGGCGAATGCGGATAGAATTGTCAAAAATCCTTTTAAAGAAACCCGACTTATTGCTATTAGATGAACCAACCAATCATTTAGATATTGAATCAATTCAGTGGTTAGAAGATTACTTAAAAACATTTAAAGGTGCTGTGATGGTGGTATCACACGATAAAGCATTTTTAGACAATGTTACCGGCAGGACGATTGAAATCAGTTTGGGCAAAATTTATGACTATAAATTAGCTTATTCCCGTTTTGTGATTCAGCGAAAAGAACAACGAAAACAGCAAATGGCAGCTTACCTGAATCAACAAAAAATGATTGAAAAAACCGAGGAATTTATTGAACGGTTTCGCTATAAAGCCACTAAAGCCGTGCAGGTACAATCTAAAATTAAGCAATTAAAAAAATTGGACCGCATTACGGTAGAAAACGAAGATATTTCTAATGTTAATATAAAATTTCCGCCCTGTCCGCATTCGGGAAAAATTGTGGTGGAAATTAAAAATCTCACTAAGCATTTCGGCAATCATTTGGTATTACAAAATATTGATTTTGTCCTTGAACAGGGCGAGAAAGTAGCTTTTATAGGTAAAAACGGGGAAGGAAAAACAACCCTCTCGCGTATTTTAGCCGGCAATTTGGATTACGAAGGCTATTTTAAAATAGGGCATCAAGTAAAAATAGGATATTTTGCTCAAAATCAAGATGATATATTGGACGAAAACAAAACGATCTTTGAAACATTAGATGATATAGCCGTAGGCGACATACGAACAAAAGTCCGGGATATCTTGGGTGCTTTTTTATTTCAAGGCGATGATGTTGACAAAAAGGTAAAAGTGCTTTCAGGCGGCGAACGGTCGCGTCTTGCTATTGCAAAATTATTACTGGAACCGGTCAATTTATTAATCATGGATGAGCCAACCAATCATTTGGATATTCATTCAAAAGAAATTTTGAAACAAGCCTTGCAACAATATGACGGCAGTTTTATTGTGGTATCACACGACAGAGATTTTTTACACGGATTAACAAAAAAACTGTACGAATTTAAAAACCATGGCATTAAAGAATATACGGGCGATGTTTTTGAATTTTTACAATCACGGAAAATGAGCCACTTAAATGAATTGAATAAGCAATCGAAAAAAAATCAGAAAAAAGAAGTTTCAAAGCATTCCGAAAATAAAAAAAATTTTGAAAACCGTAAAAATTTAGAGCGTGAAATACGAAAATTAAAAAATAAAATTTCGAAACTTGAAAAAGACATTGAACAGCTCGAAACAGAACAGACAGAATTAACAAAGCAGATGGAAAAACCTAAAAATGCAACGAACCATGAACTGTT